>JACCDO011755188.1_pt1 | contig 16298 bp, 17 predicted proteins | sample 7446101 | NCBI WGS metagenome assembly JACCDO01 (sample SAMN15323440, study PRJNA562643) | freshwater metagenome | isolation source: river surface water | place: USA:Blue River Watershed | collected 2017-08-16 | reverse complement strand
GCCAAAGTCTGCGGGGCCTTCCATGGAGGCCAAATCAGAAAAGCCCTCGGTGGGGGCAGGGAAGGCACTCGCCTTCAAGTCAGAGCCAGCAGAGTGTGTATCGCCCTTAACATTGCGCTTATCAACTTGACCAGGGTTGTGCATTTGACCGGGAGTTGCATCGCCATTACTTACAGCATTTTGCATATCGGTAAATCCAGATACACATACGCCATCAACCATCTTTTGGCCAGCAGGGCATCCGTTGCCACCCATACCAGCGGCATCCTCAAACCCCTGTTTCATTCTCAAGAGACCAAAGAATGTAGGGTCTACAAGATAGATAAAGGCACCAAGTACTGCGACTACCAATAAACCGGTCGTGAGATTGTTGCTACCAGCCATTCGGTGTTTCTGTAATAGAGCAAGTGTATATTTTTGAAACCGAACCGAATCGTGGCTTCCTAGACTTAATATTCATCCTCGGTCTGATCACCTTCCGTTCTGGCCTCATCGTCGTCTTCCTCAGGATAGTATCCAAATCGCTCTTCAAATCGGTCGGCCAAACGCTCAGCCCTGTAGTGTGCCAACTTGGCTCGGATACGAGCATCACGGACTCGGCGGCGGTACTTTTCCCGCTGAACGTCGTCAAAGGCTGGCTCAAGTCGGAGAGCAGGTGTATTCATAACGGGCATTGGAATATCAGTCAATTCTTCAAGACTTACAACATGCTCAGGATTCGTTACATCAATGCGTCGGGTATTTTCAGGCGGTTGTAAGTCAATCTCAGTATCGGAGCCCATTCGTATTTTAGATTCATCCTCTTCTGCGGAGAGCCCAGTGAGGTCTGGAATCCGGGTAGATAGAGTCTTGTAACAAGGCGCCCAGAAGATTGAAAATCGCGAATTACAAACCTTAACTTTTGTAGGAATCCATTGAAGAATCCAATCAGATTCCTCTTCCGCCGTGTTCATTGTTGCGACGGGCGCATTAGAATCCCAAGATATTTCACAGTTTGAAAGGCATTGTGTAATTGTCGGAGACTTTGTAAAAGCTCCACTACAATCAAGTATCCAACGTTCAAATATAGTTTTTGATAATGAAGGATTATTCGTTTCTTCTGGAAGTTTTGAAAAGAGTTCTTCATCTGTTTTTCTTGGAATTTGAGAATCCTCCGCATATATAACTTCACCTTCAACTGAAAATGGTGGTTTTTGATTATAATTTGTATCATCTTGTGAGTAAATAGTTGAAAACCAATATTCCATTTTATTGTCCGGTCCAAGCTGCCGCTTGAATTTGCTTGAAAAAAAGGGTGTGTCCATTGTTCTATGTGCGCTATACAGTTGCCTTTTTAAATGGGTCGCTGTCACAGGAATGAGTGAAAAAGCAGTCCAAGATGATGCGCGCTCTGTAATGTCAAACGGCTCTCACCAACCACCGAAAAAAGAATGGCTTAATAAGTGGATTCAGAAACTCAGTCAACTAGTTCAAACAGAAGAAAATAAAAAAATGATTCATGTATTTCTAGTGGATCCTATTTTAAATCATATTCTAGACCGCATATTCCCGTACGTACTCATATTATGTGTATTATTTGTTGTCTTGACAATTATGATTTCATTGACACTTATGATTGTTTTTACACGTGTTCCAGCCGCATTTGGCGCGGTACAGATCAGTTCTTAAGTCTCGTCTAGGACTATAGAAGAGCAGTGTGAATATGCAGTCGCAGCCATTCGCCCAACAGCCCCAATCTCAACCTCAACAAAATGACTTGTCAACCTATGTCAGAAATTTTGTCCATTACGATAAACTTGCGAGCAACTATTCAAAACAAGCAACCGGCGCGCGCAAACTTCGTGACGAGTTTGAGGGAAAGATTATAAACAATCTACGCGCCAATAATATGTCCAATGCTATAATCCAAGTTTCAGGAGCGGCATTACAATGTTCTGAACAAAAAACTCTTCCCACACTATCGGCAAATCGTCTTGAACAATATTTACACAAGTTCTATGCGCAAAGAGGAAATGGATTGGATGAAACGGAACAGATCATGCGATTCATCAATCTTCAGAAAGAACAAGAGAGTACACGTGTCGCATGTCTCAAGAAAGTTCCAATTCAAGCTGCGATTCCACCCCCGCCACCCCCTCCTTCATTTCCACCCTCTGGTGCGCGTCTCACCTAAAGCGCTTCCGCATAGTTATCGTAGAAGAGAATAAAAATCTCAAGAGAACTCATAGAAGATGGCAAGCAAACAGCGGGCCCTCGCCGTTATACGCGCAACAAATAACTATGTTGCACAAGTAAATCATAATGAGGTGCTCAAACTCTATCGCGAGTGGTCTGCTGGTATTCCTAGTGGACTCTTCAGGCGATTCATAAAAGAGGGCATTGAACCCTTTCTGAAAGACTATGGATATAGTATGAATTTATCCTACTCTCAACTAGAGATATTCTGTAAAGAATGGGCATTTGCGCATGTTCAAATACAGCAAAAGTGTGGTGAGGCTCTTCAACGTACCTTTTTAAAAAGCTATAATAATGGAGGTGAACAAGAATATGATTGGTTTATGTTTACAATTCCTATAGATGATTGGCTTGAGTTTGCAAATGAATGGTCATGTCCAGAATTTCTTGATGAATCTGACGCAGGGTACGCACAACGAATGGATTTACCACTCTTTGTGTGGAATATTATTGATATAGAACATAGTGCGCGCCATCATAAATGGCTTGAATTTAATAAAGAAGACGACGAAGATGATATAGCGGGTGTACAACTATCTGTAAATCCAGATGAAGGACGGGCTTTTGGCGGTGATAGACGTACACTATAATTAGACTTTTAACTTTAAAAACTTTTTCATACGGCAAAAGAAACTATGTTGATGTGTCGGATTTGGTTCTACCTTCTGTGAAGGCTGTTGAACATTATTGTCTATATCATTATTTTTCGTCATACTAGGGTATGATTGAATTATACGAACACACCCCCCTTTCTTTACAGGTACAAACGGCACTACAAGTGGCTCCTTGCTATATTTGATGCGCGTCGTTCCAACTTCGCGCAAGAAACGCTCAACAGAGGGCTCACATACAGATATATCCTTTGCCCATAACTCATACTGGGATTGATTTATAAAAGCGTACAATGTACTCATTTTATAAAATATTGTTTGATGGGTTTAGGCGGTTACTTAGTTACTCCATTGAGTCTTATTAAACGGCAAAATACCAATGTTATTGGCATCACCGCGGTACTTGGAAACCTTCTTCTCAAACTCAAGTCCTCCTGGTGTAAGTGGCGCACCGTCACCTGATGTGATTATAGTGGCATCATGCTCACTCTGGGCAGGCTTTTCACCATAGCAATTGACACCAAACTTGAGGTCTGGATTGTCAAAGAAGCCGCCATTGACTCCTGGCTGGCCGCACGCATTGCGCTGGGACTCCTCGCCGTTTTGGAGTTGTTGCCACGTATCTGTCTGCGTAGGATATACTGCCATCTGCCCCTTTACCCAGCCATAATTGCACCAATCGGCACCTTGCGCATAGGCTTGCTTGACCTGCTCATAGGTTGCCAAATCCGCACCCAAGGCCTTGCACAATGGCTCGGCATCATAATAGGTATATCCATTTTTGTTGATATTAAATACCTGTTGGCGACCGGGCAAAATCTTCTCAACAATCTTCTTCTCGTGCGATTCATGTTGAGGAGCATCTGGAGTCTTTGTCACATCCTCATCTGGCTCTCCGCGGGGCGCCTCCTTCTTTGCACCAAAGAGCTCACGGAGTTTTTGATACATTACACGAAATCCTTCTTGGACTTGGCGCCAGAATACACTCACAAGTACAATAATGAAAATCAAAAGAATGATGATCATAATCTGACTCATAGATGGGCCTCCGCTAGGCTTTGAAGCAGAATTACTCATTGTATTTCCCATAGTATTCGTAACTGTATTCGCCATTGTATTTGTGGCATTTACGACCGTATTTGCCATTGTATTTGCCGCATTCGCAACTGTATTTGTTACTGTATTTGCGGCATTTACCATTGAATTTGCAGCTTGAACGAATACGTTATTCTTGCTATTCGTATTGAAAAAAGCTGCCGCTGGAGCCGGAGAACGTACGGAGTTCATATCTACTTTGTATTACTTATTATTGCTCTAGAATTTTGGGAAGACATCTGCGAATCTGTTCTTGGAAACTCAACACACTTACATCTGGAAATCTCTTGGCATCTTTGACTGTAATTCCTGGAAACGCAATCCCAAATCCGTAGATTCCTTCATAGGCTGTCAGTTTTCCAGATTCAGTGTCGTACTGTAAATCCAGTCCCTGTATTTGACGGGGCTTGAATCCAACTGAGTGTATGACTTTTGTCGTTGACTGTAATGCCTTGTACAACTGTAATGGTTCTGTCCACGGCACAAGACTGAGATTTCTGTATTCTCCTGCAAGAATCGCATCGGCGATCTTCTCACTTCCTTCCTTGATTCCATCATACTCTCCGTCACGCGCAAACATAAATGGCTTTCCAGTATTGTATACCGCGTACGTTTTTATGTCAAGTTCCTGTAAATGTTTCAGAAGAATCGTACCACTGTGCGCCGTACCAAATACAGTTACAGTATCCTTGTTTGTCAAGTGCTGGGAGAGCAATTGCTTGTTTAGTCCAATCCAGAGGGGGATTGCTGGAAGACCAACTTCCAGCTGTTTTTCTTCAGCTCCGTGTGTCAAAAACAGCGGGCCGCTACACTTTACAGATCCGTACGAATGCTCCAAGACTTTTTCAGCTGTATTTTCAGCTGTTTTTACAGCCAAGACACGGGCCGTAATTTTACAGACTTGATTCGCTCTCGCTGCTTTTTCAGCCGTCTGAATACAGTAGTTTGCTATATCAGATACAGGCATACACTCATTTTGCTGGTATTTCGTATCTCCTTGCTGAATCACATCGGAAGACCATTGTGAGTATTCAGTGAGGGCTTTGCGGGTCTTCCACCATGGTGTATTGCTTATTACAGTTCCATAGTGTGTTGCTAGAGCGCCACCAAGAAAGGTCTCGTCCAAAATACAGATTTGATTTCCAGCGACTCCTCGCTGGAGCAATTCCAGTAGCAGGAGCTGACCAGCAATTCCAAACCCTACAATACAGTATGTACAGTCGGTTTGTGACATCTATTTGAGTCGGGAGGATATAGAGTATATAGAATACCTGTTATTTATTAAAAAATTGGTATCGGGATATACAGCCTAAAGACAGTAATATTCAGATACAGTTAGTTCTATGAATACAGAAATTTTCATACAAAGAGCAAGAGAAGTTCATGGAGATAAGTATGATTATTCCATATGTGAGTACGTAAATGCTGTAACCAAAATGCCAATCGTTTGTCCAGAGCATGGGATGTTTATGCAGTCGCATTTACATCATGTTCTTAAAAGTCAAGGATGTCCACCTTGTGGAATTAGGAAATGTGCGGAAGGAATATCAGTTCCATTTGAAGAGTTTGTAAAGCGGGCGCGTGAAAAGCATGGGAATAGATTTGAGTATATCAAGGAAAGTTATAGTGCTTTAACATCAAAATTACGGTTTATATGTCCAACACATGGAGAAGTTCAAATGACTGGAACATGCCATTGTGTAAGCAAAACAGGGTGTCCAAAATGTAGACATGTATCTACAGCTGCCTCCAATACCAAATCATATGATGAATTTATACGTCTAGCAAAAGAATTTCACAATAATAAATATGATTATTCAAATGTGACAAATTTTACAAATAGAAATAGTAGAATATGTATCATATGTCCAATACACGGCGAGTTTACTCAAACTGCTAGTAAACATTTATCAGGAGGCTGTAGAAAGTGTGCCGATGATTTACATGCATCAAAATTAAGAAAAACATCCGAAGAGTTTATAGAACAATCAATTGCTATATGGGGAGATATATATGATTATAGTCTTATTAATTATACTTCTAGCCATACAAAAATAACAATCATTTGTAAAATTCATGGTGAATTTGAAAAAACTCCTGGAGACCATATTTCTATAAGCAACCCTCAAGGATGTCAGAAATGTAAACCAAAGAAACATTCAAAAATGGCAATTGATTGGTTAAATTACATGAAAGTATGCTATAATGCTGATATTCAGCATAATGAAAATCCTATAAATAATGGTGAACATCGTATCAAAAATAGTTTATATCATTCAGATGGTTATTGTAAAGAAACAAATACAATATATGAATTTTATGGCTCATATTGGCACGGGGACCCAAAAAAGTATTTACCTGAACAAATAAATGCGACAAATAATAAATCTTTTGGAGAGTTATACCAAAATACACTCAAAAAGATAGAACATTGTAAGAATGAAGGATACAATGTTGTGGAATGCTGGGAGTCAGATTGGAGACGTGGAATAAAAGCCCTCAAAAAACTTCAACAGAGAATTCGCAAGAGGAAAAATTAAAAACCGTCTTCTACAGTTCTATTGCCTCCCCGCTCGTTCAAAAATTTTTTCTGCGACATCGATAAACAGACACATCCAGTGCCATCCGCCGCAAAACTCGCCGCGCAGCACTCGGGTTTTACTTGATTGTCCTTGAACATGAACAAGTTGTCCATGCCGAGCTTGAAGGGCGGGTAGTTTCCAGCCATCGGCTCATTCGGGTGATTGTAGCGCCAAGAACTGACGCCGTTTCCAGTCTCCAAGCGGACACCATCAAAGGGTCCCATGGGCTTGCCATCCGTCAAGCCCGCATTTTCAAGGAAATAGGTCGTGAAGCCTTCACGCGTGATTTTACCCTGGAAGCCATAGACGGCCAACAAATTGGCCAAAATCAATAATACTAATCCAGTTATGAGTACACCGGTGCGCATTTCTGATTAGGTTTGCGACTTTTTGTGGATAAAGAAGTCGAGCATTTCGTAGGTGCTGTCAATTTGACTCGCGCCGACTTCTGTAAAATCACGCACAAGTTGCTGTTTTCCACCGCGTTCAATCATAAAGGTTTCATCTTCTGTAATTAAACAGACGCCTTCGGCTTCCTCAGTACCTTCATGAACTCCGCTGCTCGCACTCAAAATCCAGTAACGGTCATTCACTGAAATCCATACGCCGTCTGAAATCCATTGCTTGTCCTTGTAGGCTGAATTGAGGATAGTATAACCCGTATAGGTTCCTTTAACAATTGTATATGTTCCGTTTGCTCCAAGAATAGAATCGCCAATTTCAATAGATTCTATCGGGAGAATTCCTTTGGTTTCATGATAGACATTCACTGATTTACTCACAAGAGGTACAGATACGGGATATTTAATTATAGACGGTGTATTTGCGCCATTGAGTTTAACGTTTACAAGGTCAATCCACGCTCTTTGACCCTCTTCTGTACTTACTTCTTCCCAATCACCGACATAAAGTGGTTTATAACTTCCCTCAATAGCGATGGGAACATGGTGGAGACTTGTATTTAGGCATATGAGTCTCTCCATACACTCGTTTAACGGCTTCGCTTCAGGATGGTCACGGGCAAGTATCCATTTTCCTGCCGATAAGACGCGATGCGAGCCGCTCATTTTAATTCCTTGAATATTTACGATTGGTTCATCCGTCGCTTCTACAAGCATTACACCCTCTACGCGATTCACAGAGTCAGAGCTCTTGGATTTTAGCACATCTCCTACCTTGATTTCTCCAAGTGGTTTTGTACTTCCATCTGCCATCACAACAGGCGCCCCAGGATCCACACAAAACGCTCCAGCATAACTCGCCGCCGAACCAAACCCAGCTGCCATAATAATCGCGATAACAACTACAATTGTTGGAATCACTGGCAATAGGAAAAACCAGAGTAAAATAATCAACGCTGCCAAAATGCCTATAAAAATAAGAACAACCTTTATAATAAAATTAATTGTATTTTCAATCAAGGCGGACAAAGAGAGCCCAGCATAGACAAATCCTAATACAGAAGCTTGAATTCGCCCCATTGCGAAAAATATATGGTGCCAGCCATGTGTTACGGCAATCATAAGTCGTTTATATTTTGCAAACTGTTGATCCATGTAATCTGAAAAGATATCTACTGCCTTTTTTAACATTCCACGAATATAATTCATTGGACCTGCTATAGACATTTGAGATGAGAATTGTAATTTAAGGATTGATACGAATGGGGCGAACGCACGCTGTAATACATTCTTGGCAATGTTGCTCATACAAAATGAAAAATTATCCTTTGCGAATTCCATTCCAGACCTCGGATCATCCGGTGGTTTGAATAATTTTCCTGCTATCATGATTGGAACTTCGCATCGCCGCGTGTCCCAATTTGATTTAATTGCTTCTATATCAGCACTTACTAGAAAAAAGGCAAATACTGTTGTAAGGACCATTGTGGTCACTATAGCAGCAACATACTCTGTCGCCATCCTGATGATAGCCTATAGTCTTATTTGAGGATCTCAACGCCATTATACGACTGCCGTCGGGTTAAGAGCAATACTTGTGGGAAGTTCCATATCAGGAGAATGGACTTCACACATATCGCGTAGAATACCATGTTCAGTTTCAATACTAGCAGTACCATGAATTACCATAACCGTCATGACACGTGGCATATCCGTATGTACAATACGGTCTGGATGTAGAATTCCAGCACGAACCCATTTATCATCTGACCAAATCAATGTACTAGGGGTTACACATAGTCCATTTGGAAGTTCAACGTATGTATATACGGCACGACGACCAGTTCCAATCACAGAACCCATAGATGTAATCATATCTGGGCGTATATCTTCAGCACGTACAAATGTACCATCCAAGAGTTTCACTGTTGTTGCGCCATCCATTGCGGGCTGATAGAGCCAGGGGCGCGGCGATTTCTCCGCTGGACAGCCATTCAAAAGTTTTTCTGCTAAAATCATAGTATCTTCATCGGATGTAGCAGTTTCGTCCCAATCTGAAAACTCATATCCAGCAAGAGGAATCACATGAATGTCTGTGTCTAAGCAAATAAGAGGTCTACTCGGTCCTCCAGACCATACACCTATAGGAACTGCATCAGGATGTTCTCCTGCTTGAATCCATTCACCTTCATGGCGCACATAATGATTTGTACTTACTTCAATGCCCCCAAGACGAACCATGGGCTGGCCATCCGCCAAAAATCTGTAAATACTCGTCACGCGCGCCCCATTTGACTTACAAATATCTCCAAGACGAACATCCTGAATCTGAATAAACCCACGGCCCTGAATATGTATTAAAGTCTCTGGCGCGAAACAAAATGTGTCTAAAAATCCAAAAATGGCAGTATCGCCAAAATTGAGACCTGAAGTCAGTGCCGACATTCCCATGTATATGACCGCGTAGAATGTACCAAATACACGCCCCATTAGGAATCTCATACGCTGCCCTGTAGTTCGGACTTGTGACATTAAAAGTTTAAACCGATCCACAAACTCTTGAAACATTTTTTCAACACCACCAATCATCGTCGCCATTTGAACACGTAGGCTAGCTAGATTTTTTATAAAACCCATCACATTTTGTATTAAAATGCCGAGAATTCCAGCAAAAGGGTTTGTAAAAAATCCAACTTGTCCTGAAAATATATTTCCAACACAATAATTAAAATTTTGACCAGTATCATATCCATAGAAGGACGCAAATGGCATTATAGCAGGAGAGCAACGATACTTTGGCCAATTGCGACCAATGTCAGCAATATCAATGGCAGTGCTCATAAAATACCAAAGTGCTCCCAATAGTACTGTTATTATACTTATTCTGATCCATGAACTTGAATCAGGTACTACTTTAGCATCAGATTCCATGAATCTCCTGCTAAAGTGTGGTGTTTATCACTTGAGGATTTTTAAGCGCCCTCGCGTAATGTAAAGTTCTTTTGTACCCATGTGCGGTCTGCTTTGAATATACGATGAGCCTCGGGGGCAGTACGCTGTGTATATTTTGTAATAGCATCTAATTTGCGGAATACTCCGAGAGGTCCATATACTTGAATCGCTTTTCTAAGAGCCTTGTGGCGCTCTTCAGTTGAGTCATGGGCACTGTATCCATATCTAGAAAGCTCGCCTTTCTTCAAACTTCCAATTCCTTTTCCAGAACGAGGACCCTTTCCTGGAAGACCACGATCCTTAATACATGAGGCTTTTACAACTACAGAACGTGCCGTCGGGTAAACACGAATCGTTTTATTTCCTTTATGAACATTATATCCTGATTTCTTTGTTATACTCTTGAAACCACGCTTGTAGGGCGCGCGCAATACATAACCTGGCGGGCAACGCTTCGTCAAGCCCAACTTTTGACGCGTACCCTTAATTCCAGATCGGCGGAGTGTATAATTACGACCCGGGTATGTAGAGCCCATCGTATATTCTATTTGTACTATGAATTCTTTATTTTTTATTCCTTGTTGTATTGATTCCCCAGTTCAAATGGATGCTGAACTGAAAAATTAAATAACATTGAATATACTAAAATACGAGCATCTACATTCTTTTTTATCAATGTCTGTATGGTTCGTGTCAACTCCAAAAAAGACGCTGTATTTTGTTTTTTGTGGAATGTTGGGGAAGGTACAGGACGACCATCCAAAAGTCCAATCCAATATCCAACGGTCTGTAAATAAAGTGCGTGGAATGTCATCATTGCTCCCAAGTCGGAAGCATCATGTTGCTTATCATTGCTCACAATATCCAAAAACAACTGCTTTTTAAAGTGATATATATTCTGTTTTAATTCCTCTACATTGCTACGTGTCTCATTATTTATATCATCAGCATCTATATCCTCTGGAAGATCCAGAGGATCAAGGTCTTCATCTCCATACAATGCTGGATCATGCTGAATAAAAGCGTTCTCCATCTTCTACTCAGGTCCCAGCGCTTATTTATGTAGATTAATTTTGCGCAATTGCGTAGAATGTCTGAGGGCTCCGAGGCCTCTCAAGTGCCCAAAGTAGTAGGTGATTCAGAATCCATACAACAACCATCTGAAATACCCATCATCTCAAGAAAATTATGGATTCATCAATTTCTTGAGAAATGGACCGAGAGAGGACTTCGGAATCTATTTTTCTGGGAAACTGATGATAAGAAACTCGGTAGTTTAATACGATTTTTACATCATGGTATTGTATACTTAACACTTATATGGTATATTGTAATTCATACACTTTTACCTTCATACTTCTTACTTGTAGTATTATATGGTTTTATTTTACTTATATGGATTCACCATATTATCTGTGGAGGATGTTTATCCAGTAAGATTGAACAAAAACTTATTGGAGATTCATCTAGTTTTGTGGACCCGATTCTTCAAGCATTTCATATGCCAGTCACACCAGAGTCAACTGTTGGTGTAACAATTATGGGAAGTACACTTCTTGTAACATTCCTTACATTTGAAATACTGTCGCGCACAATACTAAATATCAAGAGCTGGTTGCATGTTTAGCGCCGAGGCATCCGAAAGACGGTGGCCCCCGCAAATAAAAGCACAACTGTTAAAAATGATATAAGAAGGGGCTTATTAATAGGTTCAGGTCCACAATAGAAATTCTCAAGAACTGTATCAAACTTACTGTCTACTTCTGCTTGAACTTGTAAGCGCTTTGCATCACGGGCAATATTTGCTTCTGGAGATAATGAATCTGTACTGACAACTGGGGCAGATATAACGGTTTCCACCTTATTGGCGGCTATATTTGACATATCCTCTACCGTAGGCTGCTTAATTTAAGGATTGGACAGTACCTAGACTAATGATAATCGCGCTAAATCACTTAGAACTGTCCGACAGAGTCATGTAGAAATGGCTCAGGAACCTCCAAAGAAACCCGTTGATTTGAATAACTTGTCCAAAGATGGTGTTCTCGCTGCCGTTGAAGAAGCAAAAGATGCCCCCACACTCTTCAAACCCAAGGACCGCGCAGCCTACATCCGCGAGCGTGTCACTGAAATCCGAAAGCTTCGCTCTCTCGGACAAAATGATGAGCAAATCAAGTCTGCTCTAGGATCATTTGTTACACAGTATCCCACGCTCTTCGCAGCCGCAGTTGAACCGAATTTCAATCAGGCTCAACTGGAGTTTATGCTCGGGCTTTTTGATAAAATGGACCGTGGGATGTCTCAACATCAGGCTTCCGTTATTGTTGGTGAGAAGCTCGCAGACAAGTACATTAATCCAGTCGTTGGTAAAAAGTCAAAGTTTGAATAAGTGGGATTGTCAGTCTCAGTAGCCACCCCGAAATTCAGTCGGTATATGAAATTCATTACACCATAATATACTTGGCTTTCGCTGTTGTTCCCACAGAGTTTCATAGTTGACCGTATCTTTATTCTTACAAAATGAAAGAACCTCTTTGAGAGCTTTCATTTGTACCTCACAACGTTTTGTTTGAATATCCTTCAAAAAATCTTCAAGCGGATTCATCACAAGAAATCGTGAATATGATACTGGCGGCTCCATGGCAAGCCCATCACGAATCCTAGTCAAAATCTGTATGGCACACGTGCGATTACGATGCGCGGATTTACCAATAAAATACCACTCGCTATTGCACGGACGACTTGTGACAGGTTTATACAATGTCCAGCCCTGAAAACAAGAGGCCAGAATTGTAATTAAATCACGTGTCGCTGGACTATTGCAGTCAAACATCTTTAATACAATATCCCCTTCTACCGCTACAGCACGGAGCAAAATAAGAGCACTAGATACAAGAAGACGCATAATCGTTTTTTCTTGCGCATGAAAATCATCACTGAAATCAAATCCACCATCCGAAGTTACAAGATGTGCTCCTCCTGGACCAACCTCGGATACACACTCATCTTGATTGCACGGTTCATAGATATTTCCAGTCTTTGTAGGTCCATACAAGAGTTGAATTTGCGGATGTTTTTGAAGAAACTGTGTAGCACGGCGCCATCCTGGAATGATTGTATGTGTACTCTTTAATGTCATAGCATGCGATGATTGAATAATACGATTCTTATTGCCACTCATGTAGTAAAATGCTTCAATAAACCCCCCTGGTCCTTCACAAATATGAAGCGACTTTAACTTGGGATTCTTATGACGTTCAAAAAAATCCATACGAGTCAGAATTTCAACCATTTTAAAAAAGCTACGGCTGAGTGGATTAATACAGGATGTACTTTTGGGCAACTTGAGACGGTTACTATGTGTACTAATTAATTCATACGGATTTGTAATACGCTTGGCTAAATCCCAAAGTTCAGTTCGGTCATAGGGCTGTATACTCTCCTTGAGTCCCATAATTTCTTTATTTTCTTCTTCAATCCACTCACCCTCTATAGGACATCCTGAGAGATCTGTAAGGCTTGTAAAAAATCTTGGAGGCGTTCCAAACCATTGAAATCGCGTCCAAGGAGGTTTAATTATCTCCGTGTTCATACATGTATTTTGTGCGAGGGGTTTAGATGTCCCGTCTAGACTCAGTAGTATTACTACTGAGTCTATAGGCATTGCCGTTACAGATTTAAAAGAAGAGACCCTGTGGGTCATCTTAGTTTAAATCTTAACGGTCCCCCCTCTTCAAGAGCACGGTTTGTTTAGAGTGTCACAAGTTCAATCTCCTCTTCATCTTCAAGATCCGCCGTCTTGGGGAGAACCATATTCATACGAGACTCTAGTTGAGCACACGCATCATCATCAACACCATAGAGTTCCGCATTACGGAGTTCCTGTGAAACAAGTTCATCCTCCTCTTCACCCTCTTCAATAGGTTGGAGCCCTTCCATAAGACGAGGGAGAGCCGTCTCATCAAGAAGAACCTGTGTAAACGCTGTACCTGCACGAATCGTCTGACCCGTCATAATATTCGCCGAGACACCCGTAACAGGATCCATTTCGCCAAAGAGCGCTGCCTTGAGAAGAACATTCTCCGTTTCTTCAAAGCACGCCTTTGCGAGAGGACCATTGTCCATCTTGTTAATACCAAAGCGATCAACTGACATGAGACGGCCACCGTGCGTCATAACATCAACAAGAATACCGAGATGGCGGTAGTTAATACCTGCTTCTGCGAAGACCTCACGAAGTTCCGAGTAGAGAACCGCACGCGTCGCCTCAATGCCAAGCTGCTCATAGATATCATGAACGTTTGTTGAGTAGAGTTTGTCACCATCTACCGCAGGGTGATTCATTACCGACACATAGTTGCTACCATCCGTATCAAGAATGTACTGTTCAACCTTCTGATAATCATCTCCAACAAGCTCAACGCGGTCATTGTTTTTGCGCCATGTCACAGCACGAATACCAGGAACACCACGAATGACTGTATTATTGAGGAGTACATTCTGGAACTTTTTAATTCCTGCTAGCTCATCGCCATACACTCCATCACCCTTCTTGGGGCGAATACGCATTATAAGCTTTTGACTGTTGTAGTCACTGTAGATTGTGTGCGTATTATTGTCCTCTGTACCAACATATCCATATACGTCCTGAATCACGAAATATACATCATCCATCGTGATGTTACGGTTAAACATCTTCTCACGGTCAAACTCAAGACGAATGAGCCACTTGCTGAGAGGATTTTCCGAGTCCTTTGCTTTTCCAGAAAGTTCGTCAGAACCACCCGTCTTATTGCTCATCTCAAGCTCCTTGAAGAACTTGATAAGGTCACGGTCCTCGGCAATAATGGTTGAGTCATCCTCAGGATCATAATAGATTGCGGCCTTGCGTACAATGTCCTTGAGAAGCGTGAGTTCAAGATCCTGCGCAACTTCACGGACAATATCCTTATTTGTACGGAACGCAGGTTTGAGCGTAATCGTAAGAGATGTCACCTTGGGATTCTTCGTAACCTTGAGAAGCTCCTTGAGACGAGGGACACCTCGCGTCATAGCAGATTTCGCAGCTACACCTGCTTGGTGAAACGTGTTGAGCGTCATCTGCGTAGAAGGCTCGCCAATACTCTGCGCTGCAACAATACCAACAAGTTCACCAGGAATCGCCCACGCCTTCCAGTTCTTTACAACAATCACTTCTGTGAGAGCTTCCCATGCCTCCTTCGTAAAGCGCTCCTTCACAATGATCTTATTGGGAGCGAGATGGAAACGAAGGCAGGCCACCCAAATCTTATTGTGAGGTTGCGTGCGCTCGGCGAGTCGTTTGATTCCATCAAGTACCATCGCAGGTGTGAGATTGGTAGGTGCCGTCGGCTGGAGGTTGAACTTTGTCTTGATGTTGAGAATTACACGATCAAGATTGAGAGGAACCGCAAGGCTTGACGAGCGACCACTCTGGAAGACGCCCTCAACAAGCATTTTACGATCCTTAAGAAGTACCTCCGCAAACTCTTCAAGCGCTTCCTTATCATCGCCACGCTCAACACCAGGCGCAAGAACCGTCGTAAGATCAAGTGTCTTCATACCAAACTCATTGATGATCTGCTCCTTCGTAAGTTCATCAAGCGGGAGAGATGACTCCTCAATCTTCGTAGAGTTAACGCCATCTTCACCATAACGGAACTGTACAATCTTATTGGACGCATCACGAACCGTACCATCATGTTGCGTCACAAGATCCTCCATCGCCTTGATGAGCTGGCGCTGTGTATACCCCGTATCTGCCGTCTTAACGGCCGTATCAATAAGACCTTCACGACCTGACATGGCGTGGAAGAAGAACTCTTGCGGCGAGAGGCCTCGGAGGAAACTGCCGTTTACGAACCCACGCGCATCTGCTCCATCGTCAAACATCTTATAGTGCGGAAGAGTGCGGTCCGTGAAGCCATACGGAATACGACGACCTTCCTGATTCTGCTGACCAACGCACGCAATCATCTGAGAAACGTTCTGCTCGTCACCTTTGGAACCAGAACGAATCATAGCCATAAGACGATTCTCACCAGAAAGAGACGCAACACCAATCTTACCCGCCTCACCCGTAACCTTGTTAAGAATCGCAGCCGCCTTCGCCTCAAACTCCTCCTGATTGCTCTTGCCAGAGTTGTTGGTGAAGAGGTCCATATGAACCTGTACAATAAGGTCATCAAGTTCCTTCTTGCGCGTCGCAACCGTCTCTTCCATGCGCTTGCGCGTATCTTCATCAGCAATAAGGTCACTTACACCAACACTAAAGCCCTTGTTGATAAGATAGAGTTCCATCATATTCTGGAGACCGTCCATGAAGTCCACCGCAGCCTGCGGGCCATAATCATTGTAGGTCGTGTGGACAATACCCTTGCCAGACTTGTTGAAGATGCCCTTGT
>JACCDO010304216.1_pt1 | contig 16298 bp, 14 predicted proteins | sample 7446101 | NCBI WGS metagenome assembly JACCDO01 (sample SAMN15323440, study PRJNA562643) | freshwater metagenome | isolation source: river surface water | place: USA:Blue River Watershed | collected 2017-08-16 | reverse complement strand
GGGATTGAAACTTGGTTGCTAACTGGCGATAACGAAGCTGCTGCTCACCAGATAGCTCTTGAAGTTGGGATTCCAACTAAAAATGTAATCGCTACTGCTTCTCCGGAGCGGAAAATTGCAAAGATTGAAGAGCTAAAAGCAAATGGTGCAAAGGTGCTCATGATCGGCGATGGAGTCAATGATGCGGCTGCGCTAACCGCGGCAAATTTGAGTATGGCTATGGGAACTGGCACAGATACCGCAGTTGCAACTGCTGATATCACGCTGATGAGACCATCCCTTTTAACCGCTATTGAGTCGATAACACTTGCTAAGAAAACCCTGAGAATTATCCGCTCTAATCTGGGATGGGCTTTCATTTATAACGTTATTGGAATTCCAATTGCAGCCACAGGTTCGCTAAGTCCAATGTATGCCGGAGCTGCTATGGCATTTTCTAGTCTCTTTGTCGTTTTGAATTCGCTCCGGTTGAATCGCGCCACTACGCTCGCGCCGTGAATATAACGACATCTATCTGGCTTATTACTGTTGCTTTCATTCTTGGACTTCTTCTCTTTGACCTTCTGACTTCAACCCGAAAGCCACATGATGTCTCCTTCAAAGAGGCGACTTTCTGGTCAATCTTCTACATAGCCGTAGCTGTTGGATTTGGAGTTTGGGTCTGGTCAGATTTCGGTGCGCAATTTGGGAAAGAGTATTTCGCGGCATACATAGTCGAGAAATCGCTCTCGATGGATAACTTATTTGTATTCATCATAATCCTCACTAATTTTGCCGTCCCGACGATCTACCACCAACGCGTTCTAATGGTAGGAATCGTCTTGGCCCTCATCATGCGCGCTATTTTCATCGCCATCGGCGCTGCAGCGTTAGAGGCATTTGCCTTCACCTTCGTAATCTTCGGTGCCATCTTGTTATGGACCGGAATCAAGTTGATGCAGCATTGGGATGAGGATCCTGATCTAACGGATAATGCAATCGTAAATTTCGCCCAGCGGAAGCTGGCCTTCACCGATAAGTACCATGGCACAAAGCTCTTCATTAAAGAGAATGGGAAGCGTTTTGCCACTCCACTGCTTCTCGTGATGATCGCTATTGGAGCTACGGACCTTCTCTTTGCTCTAGATTCAATTCCAGCAACCTTCGGTGTAACTCAAGAGCCATACCTGGTCTTTGCCGCTAATGCCTTTGCGCTCCTTGGTCTTCGTGCTCTCTATTTCTTGATGAAGAACTTGGTACAGAAGTTGATTTACTTCTCACTAGGGCTCTCCTTTATTCTCGTCTTTATTGGCATTAAGTTGATCATGCTCTGGATCTATCAAGAATTTGGTTCGGTCCCCAAGATCTCTACCAACTTCTCACTTATAGTCATCGGATCAATTCTCTTGATTTCGACGGTAGCAAGTTTGATCAAATCCAAGCTCGATCCAACCGCTGTCGGACATGCCGGCCGGATGTCAGATGGTAAGAAAGATGGCAAGAAGGATGGCAAATAATTTGGTAGCGGGGGCAGGATTTGAACCTACGACCTCTGGGTTATGAGCCCAGCGAGCTACCGAGCTGCTCCACCCCGCGTCGGTACCCCGAACTTTAGGGGCAAGTACTCAAACTCCAAAATCCGCGATTAGGAGTTGGCGATTAGCAGTTAGCGATTCTGTGCTGCTACCGCAGCTTCAATCGCAGCCTTTAGTCGATCTTGCGCCTGACCATATGCTGCAAAGTCACCACGTGAGAGCGCAGCTTGTGCATCAGCGAGCGCACGTTGTGCACTAGCTAAGGCTTGCGCGAGATCTTCTTGAGCCGGAGTTTGATCCGAAGATCCACCAGTTGATGGACGCGATGGAGTAGCAGTACCACTATCGCCACCGAATACTTGATTTAGCGCACCACTTAGAGTGTCATCAAATCCGATCTTTTCACCGAATGAGACCAAGACTTTCTGAAGTAATGGATATGCGGCTGCGTTTGCAGTTGCTCGAACATAAACTGGCTGAACATAAAGCAGTCCGCCACCAACTGGGAGTGTCAACAAGTTTCCAAGAACTACATCAGATCCACCTTGGCGAAGTAGCGAAAGTGAGAGCGCAACAGTCGGATTTGCTTCGAAGTTAGAAGCAACCTGTGAGGGTCCTGCGACATTTGTTGATCGCTGCAATTGCAGAACGGTGAACTTTCCATAATCTTCACCAGGATCTGAATTAACCACTGCAAAAGCCGTCAAGTTCTCTCGTCCACCACGCGGTACAAATGGCGTAGTTAGCGAGAATGAAGCTTTCTTATCACCTGGCAATTGCAAGGTGTAATAGTAAGGAGGCTGCGCTCCTGCATTTGCTCCAAGTGTTGAGGGATCTCGAGGTACGCGCCAGAAATCCTGTCCGCCGTAGAAGGCATTTGCATTCTTCACGTGATAAAGCGATAAGACATCGCGTTGTACTCGGAAGATATCTTCTGGATAGCGAATATGCGAGATAAGCGCATCGCTCATCTCTGACTTTGGCTTCACCGTTCCAGGGAATGCCTTCATCCATGTCTGTAGGACTGGATCCTTCTCATCCCATGCATAGAGAGTCACAGTTCCGTCATAGGCATCGACAGTAGCCTTCACAGAGTTACGGATGTAATTGATTGTCGAATTTGGAACTGCAGTTAGTGGATTGTTGTTGATATTCAAAGCATCAGTAGTTGCTCCCGAAATATCGACCACTCGCGAATATGGATAACCCGAACTTGTCGTATAGCCATCAATCATCCAGACAATTCGATTATCAACAATTGCTGGATATGGATCGCCATCAATCTTCATCCAAGGAGCAACCTTTGCTACCCGCTCCCTAGGAACACGATTAAAGATGATTCGCGATTCATCATTGATGAGATCAGTTAGAAGGATCCGCTGTTCCTGGTAATGAATCGCAAAAAGTAACCTGGAGAAGAGCGAGCCCATTGGTACGCCGCCCTTGCCGGTGTAGGTATAGAGCTTCTGGCCATTTGGTGATCCATCATCTGGATAATCAAACTCGACTGGCTCGCCACCTTTTGGCGCACCAATAATCGAGTACTCCGGATTGTTCTCTCCGAAATAAATACGCGGTTGATACTCGCCAAGCACGCCCTTTGAAGGAATGTCACCACTCGAGAAGACTGGTTTGCCATCAACATCTTGGGCATTTCCATAAGCGCCAACAAATCCAAAGCCATGCGTATAAACAAGATGATCATTAATCCAATTTCTATTTGGATTACCTTCAATATTTAGCTCACGAACCGATACCACCATGTCACGAGTCTGACCATCAACCTTGTAACGATCGATATCTAGCGATTCATTAAAGGCGTAATAAGGACGAATCTGTTGTAGCTGACGGAATGTTGAAGAGAGGACATTTGGATCCATTAATCGGATATTTGCAATAGTTGACTGATCATCAGCGAGCTGACCGGCGCTAGTGGCTACAGTTGCTTGGTAATCGCGAATCTCGACCTTATCTAGTCCATATGCAACGCGAGTTGCCTCGATATTGCGTTGTATGAATGGCGCTTCTTTTGAAGACTCAGTTGGCTTTACTTGGAACTGTTGGATGAGCGCGGGGTACACACCGGCGATTAAGAATGAAGAGAGTCCAAGGAGCGCGGTTCCGGCTGCAGGAAGTACCCAAGAGCGGCGGAAGATATTTGCAAAGAAGAGCAATGAACAGATGACGGCGATTCCAGCAAGAATCGACTTAGCCGGAAGGACGGCATTTACATCAGTGTAGGTAAGACCGGTAATGATTCCCTCATCAGATGTAGCAAGGGCAAATCGATCAAACCAATAAGCAATTGCCTTTAGCGCAACTATTAACCCAAGCAATATTGAGATTTGAACTCGGGCTGTGACAGTGGTGCGATCTTCACGAACCTGCGGGCGAATCCCACCGTAGACGTAGTGAACGATGGCGGCGGCGATAGTTGCCAAAATCAGAGTAGAGATTCCCCAACCAACTAGTGATTGCCAGAATGGAAGGGTGAACATGAAGAAAGAGATATCGCGGCCAAATTGTGGGTCAGTGACTCCAAATGGTGTGGCATTTCGGTAGAGCATCCAGGCTTCCCAGAAACGAGCGCCAGCAGTTCCAGCGAAATAGAAAATGGCAAGTGCAATACCAACGATAGCCGCGCGCTTGATCGGTTCGATCTGGGCGCGGTAACGCTCGAGGTTGTCGGCTTCGACAGTAAGTGGAACGTAAATCGGACGGCGCTTATATGCGATAACAATATTTGTGACGATAATTAATGAGGTAAGTAATCCAAAGATTGCAAAGAGCGCAGCTCTCGTAGTTAGAAGCTTTGTCCAAACTTCACTGTACTCAACTGAGCGGAACCAGAGATAGTCGACATAGAAACCACTTAGCGAGACAAGAACAACCGCGATTGCGGTAAGGATGATGACTGTTAGTGGCAGTGCACCGATCTTGCGTCGCTCTCCAGGATTTCGTCTTGGAAAGTTCAAATTACGGAAGGGATTATCTGGATTATCGCCGAATGCCATGGGGCGAGGTTATCTAAGAGTTAGCAGGTAGGAAATCTGAAGTCATCCGGCGCCCGAAGCGCGGCAATCGCCTCGCTCAATGTTGAGACCGGGATTACTTTTAAACCCTTTGGGATGTGCTTTATATCGGGGCAGTTATCGCGCGGCGCTAAAAAGATGGTCGCACCTTTTCGGGATGCTCCAATCATCTTCTCTTCAATGCCGCCAATTGCTCCAACTTCACCGTTTGGAGAGATAGAGCCTGTGCCTGCGACTTTGCGACCTCTAAGCAAATCCTCAGGAGTCATCTTCTCAACAACTCCGACTGCAAAGATCAACCCGGCGCTCGGTCCCCCAACGCCGCGAATATTGAAATCAATATCGACTGGGAACTTAGCGGTCGTTCCAACAAGAATTCCAATAGCAGGGCGACCTGGGTCAGCGCCCGGCTCTTGATTCGAAACTAACCGAACTTTCTCGACAAATTCGCGGGTTTCGCCATTTATCTCCCGGTCTACCTTAATCTCAATTACATCTCCGATTTTCCTATCAGAGTAAGCACTTCTAATCTCTTCAATCTCTTTAATGGTGTCACCATCGACAATGAGGATTCGATCACCAGGCTCCAACTTCCCTTTTGCATCTGAGTAATCTCGAACTCGGCTAATGAAATAGATTTCTTCGAATTGATAACCAAGATAGCTCAAGGCAGCTGCTGTCGCCGTTACTTTCGATCCAGACATCTCGGCGCGCGAGTCTCGCTGAATTACAGCGCCCTCGACTGCTGGCGGATAAACAACATCACGAGGCAGCACCACATGTGGGCCGATCGCCCAGTTATAGAGTGTTTCGGCTCCGAAGACCGGAGAACCTGGATTTGTTACCAAAATTGAAGTTATATACAACTTCCCATTTGGCTTATAACTTTTAGCATCATTTATCTCAATTAAGCGTCCCGTCACATTATCCGGAACTCCGGGCTTAAAGAAGACATACGGAATTGGAGCGGCCAGAGTTGCAATTGCCAATAGAAAGAAGAAGAACTTTGCTGGAAATGACCACCTATATCGAAGTGGCGAAATCGAATTGAACATCTAGTTCTCTTTCTCTCCGTCGTGGAAAGATTTCTGAAACTTTTTAAATCGACCAACAGAACGCTCGGTTTGATTTTCATATTTACTCTTCAAGCGAGTAACCCAATATGCATAGGCAAGTCCCCCGGTTAGCGCCACTATTGGGATGATCCACCAGACCAGCGCCGATAATGGAGCGCTTGTGCTCTCAGCTGCGAGATGAAGATCTACCCCTCTATAAGACGGGAGCGGGAGAAAGCTCGCAAGAAGATTGGGCATCTTCTAAGCCTAGGTCAGCGGAGGGCCTTCTGCCTCACGGGAAGATTTTCGCTATCTTCGTGGTTTGACCTGCTACATCGAGTTTGTCTCAAGAAATTTATGGCGAGGTTCTTGTAAGGAATCTCATAGGGAGGGAATCAATGGCTGGCTTCGGTTTTACCCCGCCTGATGAACCTAATGATCCCAATCAGAATCCAAATCAGAACCCCAATCCCTTTGGAAACTTTGGCGAAATCTTTCAGCAATTCTCATCTATGGGCCTTAACCTCCAAGGTTTGATGTCAGCTCTCTCTGGACAGAGATCTCCAGCTTCACTCTCTCGCGAAATGATCCGGGATATCTCAAAGAAGTTTCTCTCCGCCCATGGCGAACTTCCCGTTTCAATTTCGGACTTAACGGCAACCCAAGAAGCCATGAATATCGCAGACTTGTGGCTAAATGAGGCAACCGTATTCCCACCCCTTCCAATGAGTGATAACTGTGCGTTAAGCAGGAGAGATTGGATTGATTCCACATTAAATGGCTGGGAGGAGATTGCCCGCCCATTAGTTGAGGGCATGAGCGATGCGATGGCTGGGATGCTCAAAGATAATCTCGGTGAATCTGGAATTTCCATGGATCAACTCGGAGGCCAATCTGGTTTTGGAATACCGGGATTTAATTTTTCCGGAATGCAGATCCCACAATCGCTTCTTGCATCAATCATGGGAACATTTATGAGTTCACTAATTAGTACCCAACTTGGTCAGACCATCGGCAATCTCTCCACCACTGTGACTGGGGCAAATGATGTTGCACTTCCGCTTTCAAAGGAGATTCGCCCAGCTCTTATCCCACAGAACGCCACAAATTGGGGCTCAGGTCTAGGAATCGATGAGAGTGAAGTTCGAATTTATTTAGCGCTGCGAGAAATCGCAGCCGCTCGCCTTTTTGTAAACGCTCCCTGGCTCCGAGAATATATAAAGAGCGCAATCGCTTCCTATGGAAAAGGAATCCGCGTAGATATAACTGCAATTACCGAACAAGCTCAAGAAGCGATGAACTCGGGTGAATTAGATCCAGCAAATCCAGAATCACTAACCCTTGCCCTCTCAGGCGGAATGTTTACGCCAGAAGAAACTCCCACCCAGAAGGCGGCTTTGGAAAATCTAGAGACAGTTCTTGCGCTAATTGATGGCTGGATTGACTCTGTTGTCACCCTTGCTGCTAAGAATCGTTTACCTTCGCTGGTCCAACTTCGAGAGACGCAACAGCGTCGCCGCGCTACTAAATCTCCCACCCAAGAACTCTTTGCCACGCTAGTTGGATTAGAAGTCTCTCCTCGTAGAACAAGAGAAGCGATCACATTCTGGGAGAAGGTTGTTGAACTTAAAGATGTGAAGAGTCGAGATGAGATTTGGGATGAATCATTCTTGCTTCCGCGGGGCGATCAGTTGGGTGATGCTGAAGGTTTCCTGAAGAGCCGAACTGTCCCAGACGATCTCTCGGGTCTTATCTAAGTAACTCGGATCTGAGCAACTCGCTCGCTTGAACTCATGTAAAAAGAGCGAAGTCCCCGGGCGCACAATTCATTATCTGCCTTCCCCTTGCAGATACTGAACGGTTATCCGAGGACTTCGTACGCGCAAAGTACGACATCGGCAAGGATGAAGGCAACTCTCCTGAAGAGATTGATACTCTTAAATTACTGACGGTGAGGCGGGTGTGTGGATAACTTCATTCAAGAAGAGATCTTCGAGGCTAACCTGCCGGCCGTGCGAGCCCAGGCATCCAAACCAAGTAACGAGGTAAGGATTCCTCCTACTGAAATTGCCGGCGGCGCTGAGGTTCGAGTAATTAAGAGCTCAAGGCGGCGTAGATCAATTAGCGCCTACCGCGAACATGGCGCCATCGTTATACAAGTCCCGGCGCGACTCCCTAATTCCAAGATTCAAGAGGTCATACCAGAAATGGTCGAGAAGATTCTCTCGCGAGAAGCGCGCGAGAAGATGAGCGATGAGGCTCTATTCACCCGCGCCATCGAACTTCTTAATCAATACCTACCGGAGTTTCGGGCTCGTCCGGTCAGTGTGGTCTGGCGGAGCATGAATGAGCGCTGGGGTTCCTGCACGACTCTCGATCGAACTATTCGTATCTCTGATCGACTCAATGGCGCTCCTGCTTACGTTGTTGACTACCTCTTGGTTCACGAGTTGATTCACCTTGAGATCCCGGACCATGGCGGTGAATTTGAAAAGCTCCTATCAAGGTTTGAAGGGAGCGAGCTGGCAAATGCTTATCTCGATGGTTATGAGGCAGGAACGCGGGGCTAAGTCGTGATGGCTAAGTCGTGAAAGCTCGGGCCCTAAAAAGTAGAACAACTGTAAAAGTCGGGCATTTAGGGCAAAAATTCTCCTGAATTCACCAAATCCCCTCGATTTGAGCGTGGCGGGGGAAGGAAACGCCCCGCTTGAGCGTGAATTGCGAGGGTTTGAGCGTAGGGCGGGGGTATGGTGAGGGCATTCGCAGGCAGAAGAACCTGTGAGGATCGGAGGAAATAATGGCTGAAACATATAAGGGTGAGGCCTACTGCGTTAAGTGCAAAGAGAAGCGTCAGTTCGAAGGAATCGTGAACGTTTCTGACTCTGGTCGTCGTATGGCGAAGGGCAAGTGCCCTGTGTGCGGCACCACGGTCAATCGCATCTTGGGCAAAGCCTAAAGACCCATTAAGAAGTACGGGGGCGGGGCGCTGCGGCGCCCCGCTTCTCTTTTCTACTCTTAAATTCTCCTCATAATTTCTCGCCATAGTTTTCCGCCTTAAATTTTCTCCTTCAATAAATCCCCGCTAATTCCTTGCGAGAAGTTTGAACCTCCAGCCCCACTCATCAAATTTGCATAAACGGCTTACTCAGCGCGAACCTCTGCACAACCCATCTTCACTCTCATAGAAACTTTATTTAATGGAGCGCATCATTCGCACCATGTTGCAAATAGCGAGCCTAATAAATTCCGAGTTGGAAATCCTTACTTCAAAGACGCCACCAAAACTAAAGTCAGGCATCCGCTTTTGGCGAAGTGGAGCTACAGGCCAACTTCAAATCGGCTCACGCTTCTCAAACTTCCTGCTACCTGATCAAATTGGTTCTTTGGAGATTGAGCCAGCCTTGAGATTACTAGCTAGTGGAGAGCTTGCCGAAGGATTTGAAACGAAAAACTTACTCTCAATCCTTGAAGAACTCTCACTACTTGACCAAGAAGAAACCGAGATCAACTATGAATATGGAGAGGAAGAGAATCGAAACATCGCCGCATCAAATAACCGAAGTGTGGCTCAAGATAGTTTTCTCACTCGGATAGAGATTGAGGCGGATGGAATCACGCGCGTGCCGAGAGTAAAAGATGGTGGTATCCGCAAAGTTCTAGAGCGCAGGGAATTCGCCATCCAAATTCACGGATCGGGGCGAATAGCTTTTGCACTTCTTGGAACTTTATTTGCTACCGGTTTTGAACTATGTGAGATAACCAAGGATTTTGAAGTCCGAGGAAGGGATGTGATCGGTGGTTGCGTAACTAAGAAAGAGATTGGCCGGGCAGCGAGGCTGAAAATGGCTGAACTTCTCCTTGAATCATCTCTCTATCCAGAACCATCAAAACTGTTAAAGCGCGCTAATTTAATAATCTCCATCGGCTCTCCGCCTGCTGAGGTATTACAAGAGTGGAATCGAGAGCGCATCCCTCAGCTATACATTGATTTTGATAACTCCGGTGAGATTCGAATCGGACCCTACATAGAGCCAGGATTTGGGGCCTGCTTTAACTGTGTGAATATCGCCGAAAATGAGAGCGGCAGACCATCCATAAATGCGCCGCATGGCTCGCATTCCAATGATGATTTTGAGGTCACAGCAGCGCTGGCAACATTCTCAGCCGGGATAGTGAGCCTTGAGGTCGCTTGCATCGCCGATACCGGTAAATCTGATCTATCTAATAAGAGCACGCTCTATTCGACGCTGAATTACCTTGAGCCACAAATCACAGCTTGGGAGCGCCATCCACGCTGTGGCTGCAACTGGCTTTAACTCGCGCCACTTCGCTATCTCCAAGAGAATTCGTCCGTGGCAAATGAAATCCCTCGCAAAACTAGTACTCGCAGCGCCAAGTTAGCGAGCATCCCCTTGGCTGTTGCCGGACGTGGTGCGCTGGGATTCGGAAAACAACTTATTGGTCAATCTCCACAATTTGCCTTTGCTGATTTACAAGAGAAAACCGCCGAACAGGTATTCAAGGTGCTCGGTGAATTGAAGGGTGGCGCCATGAAGTTTGGTCAGGCGCTCTCAGTTTTCGAAGCAGCTCTTCCAGAAGAGATTGCCAAGCCTTATCGCGAGACTCTAGTTAAATTGCAGGAAGCTGCGCCACCACTGCCGGCTCGTGTTGTTCATAAAGTTCTCGCCAAAGAATTGGGTGAGGATTGGCGCGATAACTTTGCTGATTTCGAAGATAAACCAGCAGCATCGGCATCTATCGGACAAGTGCATAAAGGTCGTTGGAAAGATGGTCGCCAAGTTGCGGTAAAGATCCAATATCCCGGCGCTGCCGACGCGTTGATCTCTGACTTGAATCAGATTGAGCGCTTCTCAAAGATCTTCCAACTCTTCATGCCCGGCCTTGAGATGAAGCCACTGCTTGAAGAATTAAAAGCTCGCATCATCGAAGAGGTCGATTATCAATTTGAAGCCGAAGCCCAGAAAACTTGTTGGGACGCTTATGAAGGCGATCCCGATATCGCAATTCCGAAAGTCGTATTTGCAACAGATAAGGTTTTAGTAAGTGAATGGCTCGAAGGAAAACCGCTCGCTCGCGTAATCGCTGAAGGCAGCCAAGCGGAACGCAATAACGCGGGCATAAAGCTGGCACGCTTCCACTTCACTGCGCCGATGCGCGCCGGTCTGCTTCACGCAGACCCTCACCCAGGAAACTTCCGCATCCTTGCCGACGGTCGACTTGGCGTTCTTGATTTCGGTGCATGTAATCGTCTGCCCAATGGTTTCCCGGAGCCATTTAAGAATCTCCTCCGCAACGCACTTGAAGGCGATGCTCTAGCGCTTTACAACGGATTTAAAGAAGATGGATTCATACTTCCGGAAGTTGATGTTGATCCACAATTAGTACTGGATTACTTGCTTCCACTTGTGGAGCCGCTGCGAACCCCATATTTCGAATACACCCGCGAATGGCTCCGGGAACAGAGCGTTCGCGTTGGCGATCCGCGAAATCCAACGGCAAAGATTGGCTTCCAACTAAATCTTCCCGCCGAATATGTACTAATCCACCGCGTAACTCTTGGAACTACGGGAATTTTCTGCCAACTTCGCGCTCAAGGAAACTTCCGCGATGAGGCGCTTTCTTGGTTCCCTGAAATCACTCCATCGCATCTTCAAAACTCACTCGCCAAATAAAACTGGCGTTGGGGTAAAGCAAATGTTGAATTTGCGTCAGCAAATTCGATTTGCGAACCAACGCTAGTTTTATCTGCTGCGAATAAATCGAGTGTTGGGGTAAAGCAAATGTTGAATTTGCGCGAGCAAATTCGATTTGCGAACCAACGCTAGATTTATTCGCTATAAATCGATTTAAGCAGTTGCGTTAAGTGGCTCTGGGTTTAGCCGCGGTCGACCCGGCATACGCTTCTGGGCGATAACCTGGCCATCTTCGAAGAGTTCCCCACCCCAAACCCCGCAAGGCTCTTGGCGAGATAACGCGCCTTGTAAGCATTCGCGCTTTACCGGGCAACCACCACAAAGGGACTTGGCGTAGGCGATTTCTTCGCTCTTATCCGAGAAGAAAACTTCTGGATTGGAGTTATGGCATGGCAGGGTGAATGCACTCTCATCACCGTAGATTCCAGTGACTGCACCCAAGCCGATCTTGGCATCTTCGCCCTCGGCCCAACCTGGTACCAATAGTTCGCTGAAGAGAACTGTCATCGTTCTCACCTTTGCCTTCCCTTTTTCATTTCTTTCTATTTCTTGTTTTCCCGGAGTCGCATGGGAGGAGTCTCATGCGCTGAATTGAGATAAAGAAAAAGGGGCCTGAATCCCTTTGGATTCGAGGCCCCTGGCTTCTCTATCTCGAGATTTACCCGATAGAGCTCCAGGCGCCGAATCCATCGGCTGTCTTCTTGGTTGCAAAATAGAAGTTGTAACCAGAGACTGCTGACCAATTGGTAGCCCAACGGCGATGAGCGCGATTCGCGTTCATCGTGAGTTGAGTACTCGTGGTCTGCATCCGGCAAGGGTAAGACACCGAAAGGAGCCCTTGCAACCGAGTTATTCCGAACCGGGTAGTTATACGGCGCAACTAAGCGCTAACCAGCCCTGCTTCGCGCAGGAATGGGCTGGGCTCGCCCGCATAGGAGATCGAAAGCGAACGTTTGGCCCGCGTTACCCCCACATAGAAGAGGCGTCGTTCCTCTTCTATCGGAGCGCTCGCCCAAGGAAGGTTGGAGGCAGAAGCGCCTGCAATAAATACCCAATCCCACTCAAGTCCCTTTGCGCCATGAAGCGTAGCGAGAGTGACTCCGGGAAGTGCGGGTGGGTTGTTCTGTTCAGCGCGATCTTCAAGCTCGCGCAAATAGGCGCGCATCGAATCGATGCCATCATTTGAGAGTTCATGTGCAAGTTGGATAAGGGCGCGAGCATATTTATCTGTTTCGCCGAATTGTTTTAGCAAATCCCGTAACTCAGTAAGCCAATCACCCTTTGGATCTGAGAGGACTGAACCGCTACGGATTGCAGCGACCATCTCTCGGACATTACCTCGTTCAAAGAATCTCTCCGCAGTTCGGATCTGGTTTTCAATTCCCACCAAATTCAATGCATCTTCGATTGCCTCGAGTTGGGAATTGGTTCTTGCCAAGATAGCAATCGCCTGAGGATTGATTCCACTCTTTATGGTCTCGCTAACCTTTTCGGCGATGGAGATCAACTCTGAGGATTCACTTGTAAATGCCGAGCTCTTGGGTAGTTCTCCATGTTCATTTACTGCATCGAGATCGTGCCCCAGCTCGCCACTTCGTAAAATCGTATTTGCTAAGTTAATGATTTCTGGAGTTGAACGATAACCAGCGCTTAAGCGAATCACCTCAGCTTCAGGATATTTCTTCGTAAAGTTAAGTAGGAAAGCTGGAGTTGCGCCAGCGAAAGAATAAATCGTCTGGGCTGGATCGCCAACAACACAGATATCCTCACGTTTACCTAACCATAGATCCAAAAGCCGTTGTTGCAGCGGCGAGACATCTTGATATTCATCTACTGTGAAATATCGGTACTGATCGCGGATGCGCTCTCGAATTTCCCGCTCCTCCTCGAGCATTCCAACCGTGAGCAATAAAACATCTTCAAAATCAATGGCGCGCTCTTGTTTTTTAAGGCTCTCATAAGCCTCATAGACGCGCGCAATATCAGGCGCCCCAAGGCGGGCGGAAGAACTCTTCGATTGAGTCTTTACCGGTAGGCGACGTTGTCCCTCTTCTACGCTCTTTGCATATTCATCACTTGGGATCTGCATGACCTTAGCCCACTCGATTTCACCCGAGACATCACGGAGCAAGCTCGGGCTTTTGGTAACAGAAACTCCTGCGCGGTCTAGCGCTTCACCTAGAAAGCCACTCTTGCTAGTTAATAGAGATGGGAAGCGACCACCGAGGGCTTGCGGGCAGAAATACATGAGTTGTTTGAGCGCAGCTGCGTGGAAGGTGCGCGCAGCAATATTTGGAACTCCTAAGGCGCGAAGGCGAGAGCGCATCTCTCCAGCGGCGCGTGCTGTGAAAGTTAGAGCCAAGATTCGATTCGCATCCACTACTCCGATATCAACCGCGTATGCCAAGCGGTGAGTTATAGCTCGCGTCTTACCGGTGCCAGCGCCAGCAATGACGCAGACCGGACCGCGAACTGCGGTTGCTACTGCGCGTTGTTCATCATCAAGCGCTGCCAGAATTTCCTCAGCTAGTTGCGCCATGTCTCAGAACCAACCAAATCTTTTCTAGCATCAGCTCCATACCAAGCTTCTATCATCGCCCGAGCCACGGAAATCCTCGGTGGAAGAAGTAATTCTTCTGAGGCAACTTTTGATTTCAAATCATTGCGATTCAACCAGATAATCTCTTCAATCTCCTGCCCATCAGCTTTCACTGAATCTGGGTTAGAGATTGTTGCTTCAAAAGCGATCATCAGAGAGGCCGGGAAAGGCCACGGCTGGGATCCGAGATAGCGCATATTTTCAACGGTTCCGCCGCACTCCTCAGATACTTCGCGCAAAACAGTGCTTTCAAAGGACTCTCCCGGTTCAACAAATCCAGCAAATGTTGAGAAACGCTTTGCAGGCCAAACTTTCTGGCGACCGAGAAGAATTCGATCAGCTTTATCTTTAACAAGGACGATAACTGCGGGATCGGTGCGGGGATGATGGTCGCTCTCACAAACTTCGCACTTCCTAACCGCTCCGCCCATAGTGGATCTCGTCTTAGCGCCGCATTTTGCACACCTTCTATGGGCATCATGCCACTGCGCAATTGCAAGGGCATGAACAGCAGCGCCAATTTCAAGTGAGTTGAGCGACTTGCCAATAGTTCTAAGAGACTCGTACTCCTTGGGAAACTCAGTTATCTCAGTGCTTTTATGGAGTACAAAGTAAGGCGTTCCAGATTTATCTAAGCCGAGAAAATATCGCTCGGCCTCTTCATTAGTTGAGGAAAGCGAGCTGCCAGATAGAAACTCAAGGGAGTTTCCCGAACATCGGAAGCGATCACCGAGCAGCTCGATTATTTTCCCTCGTTGCCACATCTCATTAAGAGCTGAGTCATCGCCCCTTAAGTGCGCAGCTCGATCCAATTCACTTCTCGATAATGGAAGTAGAAGCGGAAGCGCTATTTGAGGTGAATCGGAAGACACGGGGCGACCTTACTAGGAGCGCCGACTAGCCTTGCTGGCATGGGTAAGAGCCAAAGCCGTGCGGGTAAGAGTCCACTAGGTGCGCACTCCGGCTTCACAATCACATCATGGAACCTCTTACACGGAATGGCGATTCCCCCTAATTCTGGGGCGACGCTACATGGCGCGCTGGAGAAGTTAACTTCTGATCTTTCAAGTGATGTAGTTGCAATCCAAGAAGTCGATGTCCATCAAAGCCGCTCTGGAAATGGCAATCAGGTTAAGGAAATTGCTGAGCTGATTGGGGCTAAGTACTGGGCATTTGCACCATCGATGTATGGAACACCCGGTGAAAAGTGGCGCGGTGTAACTGAGGAAATTGTCTTTGATGATTCAACACCGATTCCACCAGATGCTATGTATGGGATTGGAATCGTCTCAAAAATTCCAGTAAGGAGATGGCATCGAATCAATCTTGGAAAAGCTCCGCTTGGGATGCCACTACTTATGGCTGGCGAAAAGCGCCCACAGCTAATTTATGTTTCTGATGAACCTCGCTCAGCGCTTGTGGCTGAGCTAGAAAATGGAATATCGGTCACGACCACTCATCTCTCATTTGTGCCGCTAAAGAATCTCTTGCAGTTAAGGAAGATTTCAAAGTGGGTAGAGCAACTTCCCGGGATTCACATTATGACTGGAGATTTCAATCTTCCTTGGGGGCTTGCGCCAAAGATTTCTGGTTGGCGAGATTTAGTCGTTGGTCCTACTTATCCTTCTTGGAAGCCATCAATTGAGTTTGATTACATAATGAGTAAAGAACTACAACATGAAGATGTGATCGCACGAATTCACAATCATTATGGAATCAGCGACCACTTAGCTTCAAGCGTGACTATTCGTTAGGTGCAGAAAGAGAAGTTGGTCCAACTAGGCAACATTTGATTTACGGCTTAGCGCTACTTTATGGGAGTTAAACGCCTTTAGTAATTCGCTTCGCTTTCCATCAGGCATTGCAAAGGTTGCCGCATATGCAGACCAGGAATTTAACTTCCCGAGATCATCACATGCCATCAAGCGAGTGATTAACTCTTCCCAATCCCCTTTATCCATAGGTTTTTTTGCAGCTACTTTAGGAGGGTTATTTCGAGCAGCTTTAGACATCTCTTCCCTGCTGGGCCGCTTTCCCTTTGCGGCAAAGCCGAGATTGGCGAGGCAACGTCCAATACTTGAGGTCTCACAATTCTCACTTGCATTGGAGCGATTAACCGGTGAGGACCCTTCAATCTCAGTGGCAAAGCCAGTCGATTGTGGCCGGAGATCATCAGTATTTGTGTAGGCCTCAGTTCGACAGATCCATTCAATTCTTCCATCCGGGCGCTCCGTACGCTTTAGATCAGTTAGCAATCTTCCATTTGGATATTTAGCCCAAAAGGAGCGGATGCGATTCTCAACTGGTTCATAATCGTTGAGATTGAAATAACTCATTATTGGCCCACCGCCATCAATAATTCTTCGGACATCACTTCAGAGGGG
>JACCDO011796087.1_pt1 | contig 16300 bp, 18 predicted proteins | sample 7446101 | NCBI WGS metagenome assembly JACCDO01 (sample SAMN15323440, study PRJNA562643) | freshwater metagenome | isolation source: river surface water | place: USA:Blue River Watershed | collected 2017-08-16 | reverse complement strand
TGTTTTCCGATGAACTGCTGGCGCGCATGATCTGTGCCTGCGCTGCCGAACAGATTCCCGGAATCGTCGTGCTGAATAAATCTGATCTCGCGGCCGAAACCCTACGTGCAGAGCAGCAGCTCGCACCCTTTGAACACGCCCTGCAATTGCTGGGCTGGCCCGTGGTGCGCGTAGCGGCTAAACCCATCGTCGGCCACGATGGTCATGGGCGGGACTCCCAACGCCATCCGCAACATCTCGAGCCGCTGCGCCACCGACTGCTCGGCCTTACCACGCTGATCATGGGGCAATCCGGCATGGGCAAAAGCAGTCTGCTCAATGCCCTGGTTCCGGGCATCAACGCCCAGACCCGGGAAATCTCGCAGGCGCTACAGACCGGCAAGCACACCACCACGGCGGGGTTGGTGGTCCGCCTGTCGGACGGGCAACACCCATCGTTCGAACCGGCCGATGAACATGGTCATGACGCTGAACACGCCAAGGCACACCCCCATGACACCTGGCTCGTCGATACACCAGGTTTTCAGTTATTTGGCCTGCACCACTTATCGGGCACGCAACTGGCGCTAGGATTTCCCGAATGGGTGGAGGTGCATGCCCATCACGGGCGCTGTCGGTTCAATAACTGCACCCATCAGCAGGAGCCCGGATGCACCATCGTGCAGGCGGCCAAAAACAATCAAGCCGCCCAACGGCGGCTTTATCTCTGGCAAACCCTGATCAGTACCCTATAGCCAACTGACGCTTTGCATCCATTTCTGTGGCTGCCCCGCCACGCGGGCGTTTTGAATGCTATTGCGGGTGGTTTCAAAATCGAGAAGGTTTTTTTCTGATGGATTGAGCAGCTGACACCCGATTCGGTAATGATCCAGATTAAATGGCTCGCTGACGTTGACCACCTGGAGCATGAACTTTTCGGATTTCCGCTTGCCGCGCTGGAAACAGGAATTTGACCAAATCGTTCCCACCTGAATCGGCTGGGGAGCGACAAACTCAACGGCTACCCCTTGAAACCCTACGTCAATCACCTTGGGTTGGACCGGAGTGCTGTAGGAGCCACTGATCAGGATCTGGAGGGGCATTACGTTGTCCATAGGAACCGACACACGGAAACTTTCACGGCGCTGTATCGCCAGTACCTCTTCGGGGAAATCCGCAGTCACGAGGTCATAGCTCCCAATATTGACGTTATGGGCCAAAAACTGCAGCTTGTACTGATCGCTGGTAATGACCACCCAAAGGCTCTTCGCGGTGTGGATTTCCTGGGGAACCTCAGTGCCCTCGGGCAGGGCAAAGGCCATTCCGGTCACCGGAGCAGCCTCCACACAACGCAGGGCCAGCCGCTTGGAGAAATTATCCAAAGGCATCAAACCGGCCGTAACACCAGATTCGAACTCACGCATCAGCGTGCGCTCGGCCGCCTTCTCGGGCAGTTTGCTGCTCTCAAGAAGCGCCTCGTCAATCTCGGGGGGGTAGATGCGGAACGACACGTTTTTGCCTATAGTTTCTAATTCGGTATTTTAAACGATTCAATTCTCAGCATAAAATAGGGCCCATTTTCAAGGGGTAGACGCATTGGGATCCATCGAGTCACCACGGCTGAAAATCCTGGTCAGCAACCAAAAAGGCGGGGTGGGGAAGAGCTCCATCAGCGCCAATCTGGCGGCTTACTTCGCCATTGAGCGCAAGATGGACACCCTCCTGATCGACCTTGACCGGCAGGGAACCTCCTCCTCCTGGATCCAGCAAGCGGCACAGTTCGAGCGACTCCAATTTGAGCACTCGAGCAATCTCATTCAAAGTAGCAGTCGTCTGGGTGTATTCAACGCGCGTTGCCATATCCGCGATGCCTCGGTGCGCCATGAGATCGTTATCACAGACGTGACCTGGTCGCCCGCCATCAGCCACGAATTGTTAGAGGTATTCGACCTCTGGCTTATCCCCACGTCTTTATCGGAGCTTGAGCTTCTCAGTACCATCGGACTCTTACGTGACCTAAAGCCAGCCTTGGATCGTCCACGATCTCCCAGAGTGTTGCTTGTCCCCAATAAGATCCATCCGTTTCAAAGAAAATTCGACTCCATCTCTGCCCAGCGATTCCCCGTGCCGTTCATGCTTACGCCGGCCGTCATCGCCTCTAAACAGATGGAGGCCCTTTACCAGAAAGATTTCGTGGTAAACAGCAAAGAGAGTGAGGTTCGAGAGCGGTTCCTCATGTTTTGTGAAGCGGTGTGGCAAGCCTCGCAAATTGGCATGCTCGCGGCGCATTCCATGCGGGCCAGATCCGACTTCAAGTACGGCGCTATTTCCTCGCCGCCACCCACAAAAATTGTTCATCACCGCGTTCCCGCATCTATCCAAGCCCCATCCGATGCCTAAATGCTGTTAAGAATTCTGAGAGCCATCTATAACTGGCTTGCCCAAGCGACAAAACATAAGACGATCGATCCTCTCGCAGTTCAAAACGAACAGGTCTATGAGGTGCGTGGGCAGTTTGAGCGTTCGCTTCGCGACAAACTCACTAAAGCACACGGACCGCAGTCGAAATCGCTTGCCACTCATATCACCAACTACATTTTTGACTATGGCGAGTTCGATTACGACTCCTCCACGCCAAAAGAACTCAAACAGTTGGTGAACACTGAGCTCGTCAACGTCTGTACCCATCAGGTAATTGAACCGCTAAAACTCTGTCAGGTGATGGTCCATCGAGCAGTGCAACTTAAACGCTTTGGAAAAGAATTCGAGTCGCACTTACGGGACTTGTGGATCTTGTGCCTCGTGCCCGTGGGTCCGTTTACACCGCCGGGATCGGCCTTCCCGCTACCGGCCCATCAAACACTTTTAAGTCGCATGCGCACTATAGAAGTCAGTGATCGACAAGTCGACGCCTGCCTGAAGGTCTGGCAGGATCCCACACTCAAACAGGCCTTAGAAGCCTGGATATCCGCAGAATAAGCGGCATTGGAACTCCACAGCCGCACAACAACGAATAGCTTAAATAGCGTAAACATAGAGGTGCGTCTGGCGGGCATCCTCTACCCTTAAAATCTCACTCGGAGTTACATCCGGCACCTGAAAACTATTGGAAATTAATACGCTACCGGGTTGCATTTCTTGCGTCGCTTTTTGCCAGAGTCGGGACATGGGTTCTGTGGACAGAAAAACATATACGACCCGATACTGACCGAGATCGCGACTCCAGAAATTACCGTACGTAATTTTTAAATTCGGAATACCCAAGGCTTTCCAGCGCGACCAGCAATAGGTCAGCCAAGCCCCTTCGATACCCTCACACTGCACGTGCGGATTCATTTTCGAAAATCCCACCAACATCGCTCCCGTTCCAGACCCAAGATCGATAAACCGATCCTGATGACCTTTCCAATACCGAGCGACATACTCCGACAGCACTATTTGTGTCGCATGGTTTGATAAGTACAGCGGAACGCGATGGCTCACGGCGGGGCCGAAGATCAGTGCCAACGCCACGAATCCAATCAAATACCAGTAACTGGGCAACTGCAGTGCTAACGCAAAAGCAATGGCAGGAGTGAAAACCAAATGAATAAAAATCCACCACCCCTCGGAGCCCAATAATTTGGCGATCAAGGCTGCCATCATGGCCTGGGCGGTCACCGTGGCCAATAGCGAAAGGGGGGCGCCCGGGACTCCTGCTCGCAAGAGAAGCAATACCGCCAGTAACGCTCCTGCCTGTGATAGTACCGCCTTGGACAACACACCAAGCTTCATTGGGGCTCTAGGTACGTGACGCCGGCGCGTAGAATGTTGGGAGTTGTCCAATATCGGGCAGATCATCCTGGGTCTTCGTGCCCTGCTTTAACTCATAGGCCCATGCCAGAATTTTTGCAATCGCCTCAAACAGCTGTTCGGGCACCGGATCTCCGATTTCAAGTCGGGCATGCATCAACCGGGCTAAAGGCGGCACGCGGGCAATCGGGACGCTGTGCTCGCGCGCCACGTCCTGAATGCGCAAGGCCAGGGCGTCTAGGCCCTTCGCAACCACCACAGGTGCTGCCATTGTGGTCTGGTCATAACGCAGTGCGATCGAATAGTGATCAGGGTTGGCCACCACGACATCCGCTCGCTCGATCGCCGACATCATTCGGCTTTGAGCAATTTGGCGCTGACGCTGGCGCAGCTTACTTTTGATTTCGGGGGATCCCTCCGTATCTTTCATCTCCTGCTTAACTTCTTCCTGGCTCATACGCATCTGACGCATGAAGTTAAAGCGTTGGAATATGGCGTCCCCCAAAGCAATCAGTATCAATGGTGCGAGCAATAGCAATGCTCCATTGAACACTAGCTGACTGGTATTCACGACGGCCACACTGAAATCCTGATGAATCAGCGTCGACACATTGCCCAGCAGAGCGATCAAATACGTCATGCCCACGCCGAGAATCAGGAAGGCTTTAAGGATTGTTTTTACGAGCTCAGCAGTGGTCGACAAGGAGATTAAACGCCCCATGCCCTTGATCGGATCCAAACGGCTCCAGTTAAATTTAAAGGCAAATACCGGCCGAAATCCGGAGAGACTTAATGGCGCAAAAACGGAGACCAGCAAAAGCGGAATAATCAGGGCGGCTAACAGGCCCAACAAGCCCAGAAATGAGCCCGCTAGCCATTGGGCCAACCCATCCGTCCACCGATCCGCATCCGAAAAGCTAAGTCCTTCACGCATCATGCCGACCATCTGTTGAACGATGAGGGGGCCAGACGTGAAAATAAATAGGAACGCCACCGATAACAGGACCAACGTCGTCAGGTCTCTGGAGGTGGCGAACTGTCCTTCCTCGCGGGCTTTCTCTAGACGCCGCGCGGTAGGTTCTAGACTTTTATCTTCTTGCGACTGCTCTTCTGCCATTGTGGCAGTGTAACTTAGCCCTCAGGGTTTTTCTTTAAAATGTCGTAGAGTAGATCGCCCTGTTCTCGATCGGCCATGGCCATGTTCTGGTAAACGCGCTGGGCAGCGATCTTGCCGGCAGTGCTACTGGCCATGCGATACCAGGCATAGGCGCGGGGCAAGTCCTGCGGGATGCCGGAGCCCACCTCATACATCATGGCTAACTTATAACAACCGATGGGGTCTCCGGTCAGCGCGGCACGTCGATACCAGGTAAACGCCAAAATAGTATTCTTTTCCGCATTGACGCCGTTTTCAAACCGCCCACCAATCTCCACCATGGCGGTGGCATTGCCATTATTGGCCGCCGCCAGCATCCACTGACCGCCCCGAAGGGGATCCACCTTTGTGCCGATACCTTGCAGGTACATCAACGCTACCTCGTACTGCGCCCGGGAATCACCCTGATCCGCTAATCGCTCCAGAATCTCGAGCGCTTCCGTAAAACGGCCAACCTCGTAGGCACGGCGCGCTGTCTGATAGTCGGAACAGCCAACGGCCATGGTGCTCACGAGCAGCACCAGCGCCACGATCCTCAACGCGTGATGTCTCACGACTTACTTCTTGGGCTGCGCAGACGGAGCACCAGGGGCCACCGGTGCTGATTGCCCCTTCGCGTTGGGCAGCGGGGGCGGCGCGGGGGGCACCAAAGGTACGGCGGGCTCAACCGCCTGGGGGGGCGGAGATTCCGCCGCAGGCGCTGCTGCAGGTGGCGGTAACGGCTCGCGATAACTGGCACCCAGGTCGCCCCCAAGCGCGCGTGCAAAGCCGCCCAAATACCGGCGCCCGAGATCAGGATAATAGGGAGACTGTGGCAGATAGCCCTTTGAGCGAATACAGGTGCCCTTGTTCTCCGAATCCTCACATGAGGCGACAGCCCCAAGACGCCCGACTTCAAACTGCTCACCCAGAAAGAAGGCAAACACCAGCAGAAAAAGCGGTATCAGTCCAAACAAAAAAACGTTCTTGAGGATGGAAATAATTTTCGTCACGATAGGTGCCATTTTCTTCGCCTTGTTTTATCTTTTCGGTTGCAATGGAGTGATCGGTCTCCACAGATTTACGGGTTGTTGATCAAATAATCGTGCATGCACTTCTACCACCATCGGGTCATTAGCATTTCCATGACGCAGCATCTCGCCGTAGGCTTTCATGGAAAGATCGCGTTTTCCGGTCTGAAAATATTCACGGGCGGCGCAATAATAGAACACCAACGCATCTGGATTTTTGCCGCTTAATTTCTCGTAGGCCAAGACATCGCCCATGAGCATGCACGACTCTGGGCGCTGATCATAGGCTGCCGGCAGTAAGAACGACTTTGCCCGCAGTAGTTCGCGGTCAGATAAGGCGATAAAGTGTCGACCGGATTCCCGATATTTGTAGTCTTGATGGTTGGAATAAATCAGAAATTCATTGTCGAATCCTTGAGCGGCCTCGAAAGCGATTCGACCAGCATAAAAGGCGGCATCATGGTTGCCACGATTTGCCCAGGCTTCGATTCCACGCTGAATCCTAAGTGCCATTTCGGCATGACGCAGATAATCGCCCTCATCACTGATACAGGTAGCACTTCGTATGCAAATTTCCCCTTTTGCCGCTAATCCTTTTTGCTCGATGAACTGACGATACCAGTAAGCAAAATGTTCAGCACGGGGAGTCTCCGACTCACCCAAAGGAGCGGGGGCACCGGTCGCCGAGGGTGGCGGAGGAGACTTATACGGCCCCTTAGCAGCGGCGGCGTTCGCCACTGGCAACGACTGGACAGGAGTGTTGGCGTGGACCGGTATCGACGACCACAGGATGACGCCCGTCAATACGATGGGCCCAAGTAACCGAGAACTCAGTTGCGCCATGGCCATGCCCCTATCGGTTCGGCGCTCCCGCCGGCGGGGTCGGACCAAACTGCGGACGCGGCGGCAATACAAGCACCGGTGTTCTACCGCCAGGTTCTGCGGGGGGTGCAGTAGCGGGCACCGGCGCCTGCGGCGGTGCGTTACTCGGTACAGATGCGGGGGCACGATTGGCTGGGGGAGCGGGCGCCTTGGTCGGTGGCACCGCACTCGGGGCGATCGCGGGTGCGACCGCCTTGGTCGGCGCGGACGCCGCCGGACGCTCCAAGCCTTTGGGTGCCGGGGACGGACCCGTCGGTTTGGCCGTAGGCAGATCGCCGACTTTAGCATTTTGAACCGTAATGGAAATACGACGATTCAACGGATCATTAGGGTTAGTGGGATTAAGCCGAATCGTGTCCGCAAACCCGACCACCTGGGAAATTCGCTTCTCTTCTAGTCCACCGAGAACAAGCTCACGACGTGCTGCATTAGCCCGCTCCGTCGACAGCTCCCAATTACTGTAGCCTGCCGGACCGTTACCATACTTCAAGCCATCGGTATGACCCTCAATTCGCACCATGTTGGGCAGGTCCTTAATTGCGCTGCCGATGAGTCGCAGCAGATTGCGCGCATAGGCGGCCATATCAGCCCCCCCCACGCTGAACATTGGACGCTTGCGATCATCCACAATTTGAATGCGCAAACCCTCCGCCGAGACATCCATGAACACCTGATTACGGGTTTGCGAGAGTTCTGGATCCGACAATAAGGCCTGCTGAATCTTGCCTTTGGCCTCCTCGTAGACCCAGAGACGCTTACTCATGTATTCATGCTCTTCTACGCGAGAGTCACTAATACGACGCTGCTCGGTATCGGCATCCGCTTTTGCCTCAGAACCCATGGTCCGGAAAATCTGTGGACCACCGCCCTTGATAATACTATTCTGATCCCCGGAACCCTGACCACCCTCTAAGGTTAAACGTAAGGGATTTTGAAAGTAGGCCGAGATACCTGCTAGGTCGCCACTGGTTGTCGAACCCAACACCCACATCAACAAAAAAAAGGCCATCATCGCCGTCACAAAGTCAGCGTAGGCAATTTTCCACACACCGCCGCCGTGCCCGCCCACGACCTTCTTGACGCGCTTGACGATGATTGGTTCTGGAGCGCCTTTTTCGGCCATTATCTATCTTTCAATTCCCGTAAATATTCGAAGGATCACTTGCCCTTGACGGCCTTGGTTTCCTCGTCTAGCTCCTTAAAACTCGGGCGCATATCGGAAAACAACACCTTACGACCGAACTCCACTGCGGCCTGCGGCGGAAACCCGTTTAGGCTCGCAAGCAGTACTGCTTTCACCGCCAAGAAAGCTTTTCCGTCTACCTCTTCGTTTTGCTCTAGGGCGCTGGAAATCGGACCCGTCACCGAGTAGCTCATCAAAATACCCAGAAAGGTTCCCACGAGAGCAGCACCAATCAATTTGCCCAGCTCTGCGGGCGGCAAACCGATCGAGCCCATCACCATCACCACCCCCATCACGGCCGCCACGATACCGAAAGCGGGAAACGCGTCGGCCATCTTAGCAATCACGCTAACTGGCACATGAGCTTCCTGGTGATGTGTCTCCAGCTCCTGCTCCATCAGCGCTTCCACCTGCTGAATGTTCAACGACCCACCCAACATCATGCGTAAGTAATCGCAAATGAATTCCGTAAGGTGGTGATCCTTTGCAATACTTGGGTATTTCTCGAACAAAGGACTGGCATCAGGCTCCTCAATATCTGCCTCTAGGGACATCAGACCATCCCGACGGATCTTTTGTAGGATTTCAAATAGTAAACACAATAGATCCAGACACTTCCGCTTATTGGTGGATGGAGACTTAAATGCGCGCGGCAACGCCGCCATAGTGGCCTTTAGATTTCGGCCCGAATTACCCGCGATCAGGTAGCCGACCGCTAGACCAACAATACTCAGCACCTCTGTCGGCTGCCAGAGCACCGCCACATTACCGCCGTGCAAGGAATAACCCAGCAGCGCACACCCTAAACCTAAAACTACCCCAATGAGCCATGTCATATCTAGTTACCCCATATCATGATGTAAATCGGTCCATTCAATCAGCCTAACCGATTAAACAAGTTCGACGATTCCAGCCGAGAAAATATTGAGCGCGCCGCCTCCAGCAAGGACTGCGCCCGCACAAGGCCCGCGGATGCCTCCGCCGCATCGGTATCCAGCAACCGCCCTCGGTGCGCCTGAAGCTCGGTCATCTTTGTCTCCAAGGCCGCGCGCGCCAAATCATTCTGGGCGTCGATCGCCCCAGCCCGCATACGCCATTGCATGATCTGATCAGTCGACTGAATAATGTCGTTCTGACGGTCGACAAATTGTGACTCTAACATTCCAGCTTTAGCAGAACGCTCCAATGACTCTACGAATAGCAAAGCATCCCTGAGCACGTCACGAGACCGTTGCTCATTGAAGTCGTATGCGTTACCAAATGCCTCCCTAAAACTAATGCCTTCGGGTACCCATACACCTGGCTCAATCTCTATCTGCTTAACATTTTCCTCCACACGAAAAATCACCGCATCAGCGTTATCAGCCTCTGGGCGGGACCAAGAACTCGTGGGCGCGTCAAACGCGGCCGGCTCACCCCATGCGAGCTTTGTCGGGTCGCCAATAAGAGTGACGGAGAGATCGTTAAAAAATGCAGGGAGCGCTTCGTGATCACCAAAATTCAAGTTGAGTGTGGTTGACGCTCCCTCAGCGCCAAGACTCTCTCCAAGGGAAATTTTCTTGATATAGGTATCATTAGACCAGACTTCAGCTCCGTAAGTCGTCCCATCAAAGGTGAGGCGCACCGAAAAATCTCCGCTGGTATAAATGCGAGCGCTGCGGTCTAAGCTAACTGTGACCGGTAACGGCGAAAACTCAATTAGGGTATCGCTGGCAGGTAGCCCATCGAGAGTAATATCCAAATTCAAGAACGCATCGGGTTGCCGTGGATATGTGTAGCGATCCACTAGAGAACCGTTTAAGTCTGTTTCAGTGTGGGTAAAACGGCCATTAAGCTCCTGCTTAAAGGAAAGAGTAAATGGAGATTCGTCGGTGCCCGCGCCCGAAATATCCCCAATAAAATAACTTCCAGAGGTGCCGTCCGGGCCACGCAACGCACCATCCGACCCACGGATCTGCATTCTCATTTCAAGGGGATTATCCGTGCCCTCTATCAAATAGTCGCCAGAGCGCCTGAAAACAGCATCGGGAGCAATCATCGCCGTAGTCATACCACTACTACCGGGAACGACCGTAGGTTTCGGCGCCGCTAACCGAGCCTCATTGGTCATACGCAGGAGGTATCGGTCGTCGTTTGAATCCATCGCTACAGCAAGATCCTTTAAATGCTCATAGTTCTGCCGTGCCTGCTGAGCGACTGCCGCAAGACCGGGCACTCCGAGCGCCGGGCCGCGTGCACGTACGGCTATTTCCTGCATACTGCTCAATACGTCATGAACACTGCCGAGCTGGGAATCGGCGAGCGCCATACGGGTTGAAATAAAATCCTGATTGCTTCGCAACATTTCATAGCGTGATTTATCAAATTGAATCTCAACACCACGCGCAAGTGCCGTGGCATTTTGGGACGCTTTTGAATACTTATTTCCCGTGGAGATCTGCTGCTGATAGTTGATTGCATCCGACGCATGTCTCTGCATCGATGTCACACCAACATTCAGCATCTGATGACTACTTACGCGCATGATAAGTCACCCCGGATCACATTAACATTGATAGCAGGGTATCAAACATCTGATTTCCCGCCTGAATCAGCTTACTAGAGGCCGCGTATAGCTGCTGGAACTTCACCATATTTGCGGCCTCTTCGTCAAGATTTACCCCGGAAACCGATTCACGCCGATCGTTGAGTACTTGCATGACCGACTTATTCGCAGCATCGTCACTCAGCCATGTGGAAATTGAATTTCCCACCGTAGAAATAATGTCAGCGATCGGATCACTGAAGGTGGATCGCAACGCCTCGATTGCATAAACATGATCGGCGTCAATCACCCACTCGTTCGCATTATGGGGCGCAAGGGAAATAAGATTACGAGACAACAGGTGGGTAAGACCAGGGTCATACTCGGAACGAGTTGGATCAAGCATATCCCTTATTTTAAAAATGTCGAGAGCCGAATTTACCGCTGGAGTATTCTTCAGAAACTCATCTCGAGCCGGGTCACTCACGATCTCACCGCTGCTTACTCGAAAACCAAAAATTGGAGTCGGACTCAAATCATTCACAGTCTTGGTAATACCAATTGCCACCGCGTCGAGACGACGATTTAAATCCGGAAGGAAGTCGCGAATCACCGAAAGATAAGCGCCTACTTCGCCACCTGTGATAAACGAAGTTGCAATCGCCGGCGTAGTCGTATTCCGGTGGCGGTCCACATTTGGAATCGGCAAATCGTTGTTATAGCTCCGATAGCGAACTTGCAACTGGTCAACGTTTCCCTCGAGGTTTGTCGTCACGAACTCATGGGCAAATTCCGCTTCAACGAGGGGGATTCCCTGTAGATAGTGAGTAGCGGTTTGATCGCCACTGATCACGGACTGTCCACCTACTAATTTTTGCAAACTCATCAGCAGTCGGTCACGCTCATCTAGCAAATCCGCCGACGGCGTAAAATTACCGGTCGACGACCCTGCCATGATCTTTACATTAATCATTGCCAGTTTTTCACTGATCTGATTAACCTCCGTCAACTTTCCACGTAGCGCAATTCTTGAGTCCTCTTCCACTTGTCGAATCGATTCGGCGGTACCGATGATGCGTTGGACTACCACTTCCGCTGTGTGGGTGAGTGCCGTCCGATAGGGAACACTCTCAGGGCTTGCAACCATCTGACCGGCAGCGTCAAAGAACTTTGATACCGCTGCCGCTAGAGAGTTGTTCTCGTCAGCAACTACAACGTCCAGAAGCTCGGTAGCGTGTACAAGAGTCTCTGAATAAGATGTCTTCCCCTGCTGAACAAGGCGCTGTGATTCAAGCAGTCGGGAATAGTCGCGAGTAAATCCTTCAATTGAAAAACTTGTTCCATTGAGTAGACGAGAATTTCCAGCAAGTCCGTTGACGACCGCATTTGCATCCCGTCGGCTGTAGCCATCAACAGCGGCACCGGATACGTTTTGAGACGTTACCAGTAGTCCGGCCTGAGCAATTTTTAACCCAGACTGAGCGGTAGAAATAATCGAGCTCATATTGAGGCACCTTGCGCGACGTTCGAGTTCTCTTCAAGCAGTGCCATCTGATCACGATTTTCGATCTGCCTCATCATCTGCTTCACCATGGGTTCCGCAAATCCAATGCCGCCCTGTTGACTGACAAGGAAGGCCAACTGATCGTTCACCATCTTGTCGTAACCAGCCATCGCGCCGCCCGCATTCGTATCAAACAATGGTTTGCGGGCGAGCTCCACCCACTGACGCACCAACACGGCTTCAAACCCGCGTGCCGCATGCTCCAACTGGGCGCGGGTATCCCCCTTAACCTTTAGACGCTCCGCCTGCGCCTGCTGGGCAGCAATGTCCCACGGGGAGATGGTCTGGACGGGTCTCATGATTATTTCTGTGATTATTGAGAATCAGATTACTTCCAGATCCGCCTGCAACGCGCCGGAGGCCTTCAATGCCTGTAAGATCGCCATTAAGTCAGACGGCTTCGCCCCAAGAATGTTCAAAGCGCGCACCACATCATCGAGCGATGCACCGGCGGGAACCTTCACCAAGCCGCCTTCCGAACCCCCTTGCTCTATCTGAACCTGCGCATCATTTGTCACGGCGGTCTGACCACGGCTAAAGGGTTCCGGCTGGCTCACTGATGCGTCATTTTGTATCTTGACCGATAGGTTCCCGTGTGCAACAGCAGAGGGCTGAAGCTTCACGGCCTGGTTCATCACCACCGATCCGGTCCGCGCATTAACGACCACCTTAGCGCGCTCGCCACCCCCGGTCACCGTCAAATTCTCGAGCTCCGACATAAACGCTACGCGCGCAAGGGGCTCTGATGGAACGGAAACCCTCATCGACCGCGAGTCCTGCGGCATTGCTACTCCAGCGCCAAACCGCTTAGCAATCGCCTCAGATACGCGACGCATCAGAGAATAATCACTCTGATGAAGATCGAGCTGCACAAACTCACTCGGTGGCTGGCTAGGCAACGATCGCTCGACTAATCCTCCACCCGAGATTCGGCCCACAGATAAATGATTGATGGTAGCGCTTGACCCCCCCGCCGCTGCGCCGGCACCGCCCACAAATATACTGCCCTGCGCCAGCGCGTAAATCTGGCCATCCGCACCACGCAGAGGTGTCATTAGGAGCGTTCCACCACGCAGGCTCTTCGCGTTGCCGATCGAGGACACCGTAAGATCGATCTTCTGACCGGGACGTGCCAAAGCCGGTAGATCCGAAGTAACCATCACGGCCGCGATATTCCTTGTCTGTGCGGACACTCCGGGAGGTATTGCTACACCCAATGACTGCAGCATCGCTAGAGTGCTCTGTAAGGTAAATGGACTCTGGGTAGTTTGATCACCCGATCCATCTAACCCCACGACTAATCCATAGCCAATCAACTGGTTCGAACGCTCCCCTGCTACGTTCGCAATTTCCTTAATCCTCTGCTGAGCGTTCACACTGGGCGCGACAAAGGATTGAAGGGTTAGAAAAACGGCTAAAAACGCAATCATTCCAGAATGCGTTTTTACCAAGGAAAATAACGTCTTCATGTCTCTATCCTCAGAATGGTGAGAGCTTCATAAACGCACGCGACAGCCACCCTGGGGCATTAACGTCATCTCCAAACCCTCGGCCTCGATACTCCAATCGAAGATCGGCAATCTTTGAGGATGTCACAGCATTACGAACAAGATCGGACGGATTAACAACCCCACTGACCCGAATGACCTCTTCCTCCGAACTCACCGCCACTTGTTTCTCGCCAGCCACAACCAAATTACCATTTGGCAGAACCTCCAGAACCGTCGCCGTAATCGTGCCTGTGAATGCGTTTTGCGCGCTTGACGACCCCTTGCCTTCAAACTCTAAGGTGCTATCAGCCGACAGCCCATTCACGGAGTCCCCAGCGGCCTTCGCTCGACCAGCAATATTTCGTGCAATCGCCGCGCCGGGCAGTCCCTTCACTACGCCCGAAATATTGGTCAGGGAGGACATATCGGCCGTCACGTCTGCGGTAGCTGTCTTCTCCGCCGACGCATTACTCGATCGATTGGCACTGGTCCGCTCATTGAGCGTGATAATTAACGTGTCGCCCACATTGCGCGCACGCGGATCTTCAAATAGAGGACGGAACTGTGCGGTCGATGCCGCCGACGTTGGAAAAAGACTGCCGGCATTTGCGGGCTGTGCATTCACGGCGGGTGGACGAATGGTCGTTGTACCCTTTACCAATGGCTCTTTGTCCGCTGTGGCACAACCCATAAGCATCGCAGTCGCTAGCGACATTAAAAAGATTATTCCAACATTCTTAAAATTCATTTTGATTAAACCTGTGAGAGTCGACCTAACATATCGTCCGATGCGCTGATGGCGCGAGTGTTGACCTCATAAGCCCGTTGAGCAACGATTAGGCTGACCAGTTCCTCCGCCAAATTAACGTTCGATGCCTCAATGAAGTTTTGCTTCAGCGAACCAAACCCATTAGAACCGGGAGCACCCTGCTGAGGGTTGCCCGACGCAGACGTTTCAAGATAAAGATTCCCGCCAATCGACGTCAGTCCAGCTGGATTTGCAAACGTAGCGAGCTGTATTTCACCGGCGTTTTGAGATGCTGTCTGACCCTGTGTCGTGTAGGTGACTACACCACTTTCAGAAATAGCAATTGAGGTGGCTTCCACCGGAATGGTAATTCCGGGTGCAATGGTGTACCCCGCCTGAGTCACAATCTGCCCTGTGGCGCTCCGGGTAAGATTGCCGTCGCGTGTGTACGCCACGGTACCATCGGGGAGGTTAACCTGCAGAAAGCCATTACCGTAAATCGCGACATCCAATGGATTTTCGGTGCGATTCAACGCACCTTGAATGTGAACGCGCTCTGTCGCCGCCACCCGTGCACCGGCGCCAACCTGTAGGCCGGATGGCGATTGTGCGTCACCAGTGGTGGGGCCTCCCGGTTGACGAATTGTCTGATAGATCAGATCCTCGAACATCGGCTTTACACGCTTATACCCAGCCGTCGTACCATTCGCGAGGTTGTTCGAGATGGTGTCCAGATGAGTCTGCTGTACATCGAGCCCGGTTTTAGCAATCCAAAGAGAGCGCATCATGAACGGGGTTCCTTTACTAAAAAAATAAATTAAAAGTTTGATGCCGTCATCAGGCTATTGGCTTGACGGGAATTTTGTTCGGACATTTGAATCATCCGCATGTTCAGTTCGAACATACGCTGCTGGTTTATCATCTGCACCATCGCATTAGCGGTACTCACGTTACTGGTTTCGTAAGACCCCTGTATCACCCGAACCGACGGGTCGGGTTGAGCGACTGGCTGATCTTTAGGCAGCTCGAATAGCCCATCCTCGGCACGCACAAGATCGCGAATATTGGGATTCACCAGCTTTAGTTGACCCACCTGATTTAATCGCTGCTCACCGTTCTCACGAACCCAGATGGTGCCATCTCGATTCATTTCGACATCAGCACCCGCAGGAATGGTGATATTGCCGCTATCACCAATAATCGAGATATCACGTCCAATTCGAAGAACGCCATTTTCATCGCGGAAGAAGCGGCCGTTTCGCGTGTAGGCCTCACTGCCGTCTGCACGTCGCACCGCAAAGAATCCCTGTCCTTGGATCGCAAAATCAAAAGGGTTATCGGTCGACTCAATCGGGCCCGGATTGAACATCGCCGTTGGAGTCGAGTCCACAACAAAGGCGCGCGAATCCGCCTGCTCGCCTTCTAGCGGAACCGCTCGAAATGCGGTAACAACCTCGCGAAAGCCGGGTGTGTGCACATTGGCCATGTTGTGGGCAGTGTTGGCTAACTGCCCCATAGTATGTTTGGCACCCGTCATCGCAGTGTAAGCAATCCGATCGATCATGATCCTAGTCCTAACGGCCTAAAAAAACCGTCTGGATTAACCCCCGGTCATTCGAATTGTCGTGCTCAGGGTATCGTCAAACGCGCGAACCGACTGGGAGTTTGCAGAGTACATGCGCTGCATCTGCATCAACTTCACCAGCTCGTTGGTCAGGTCCACGTTAGACGCCTCTACGGCACTTGCTCGAATCTCGCCCAAGCCTTTAGTGCCCGGCTTGCCCACGATGAACCCCTCGATGCCAGGATTCTCCTGCGCCTTTGCCATAAATACGTTACCGCCTACCGCCACTAAGTCATTCACAGCGTTAAACTGCACCAGCGCAAGCTGACCTGAGATATATTGGCGCCCGTCGCCGTAAGAGCCAACAATCTTTCCCTCTTTATCTACGGTCACCGCATTAATCTGCGC
>JACCDO011174583.1_pt1 | contig 16304 bp, 22 predicted proteins | sample 7446101 | NCBI WGS metagenome assembly JACCDO01 (sample SAMN15323440, study PRJNA562643) | freshwater metagenome | isolation source: river surface water | place: USA:Blue River Watershed | collected 2017-08-16 | reverse complement strand
TGCATCCAATGCACTTGATAGTCATAGAAGAGCTGGAGTGAACAAGCCTATCATTGTATCTTTACAAGCAAACGATAGTGGTGGTTATGAGTTTAGTGTGGAGGATTTTGGTATCGGTTTAGATGCAACAGATGTTGAGAACATCATCAGTAAATATGGTAAGTCTACCAAGCGTAACTCTGATACAGAGCTTGGTATGATGGGTTTGGGTTTCAAAGCCCCATTAGCTTATTGCTCTAGCTTTTATTTCGTTGCTAGAAAGAATGGTGTAGAGCGTAAGTATATGATGTATGAAGGAGAAGATGTTAACACCATCGATCTTCTGTACACCAGATCAACACTAGAAGAGAATGGTGTAAAGGTGATTGTTCCTATCAACTATTATGAAAGATATGAGTTCATTAATAAAATTAGGGAACAACTTGCATACTTTGAGAACGTGTATTTCAATATAATGAATGATGAGATCAAGAATGACTTTGTTATCTTCAAAGGACAGGATTTCCAATTCTCAGAGCTTGCAAAAGATTCTTATTTACACATCTGTTTGGACAATGTGTACTATCCAATTGACTTCAAGAAGATTGGTGTAGATACAATTGACTTTCCATTAGCACTACGCTTTGGTCTTAGTGATGGTCTGTTCCCAACTCCTAACAGAGAGTCTATTCGTTACACTCCTGAGGCAAAAGACATCATCAAGAAGAAGATTGAGAAAGTTGCTGATTATTTTATCAATAAATTCAATGAGTCTATCGAAGACACTGATAACATTAAAGCTATCATGGACTTCTACAGCTGGAATAGCAGAAAGTATGATTCTTTCGGTAAGGAGTATGATATCAATAAGATTGCTAAGCACACAACAAATGTTGTTCCTGCATCTCCAAAGCTTAATGGTGTAAAGCTCCTAGATCTGAAGACTTTCTACAACAACATAGAGTATCTATTCCAGGAGTATTACTGCAAGGTTTCATTCGAGCGTGGTAGAATGAGTAAGATTGATGGTAAATATTCTTATGCATTCCAACCAAGAAGAATCTTTGACTGTGAGGTTTATTACTATCCAGGAAACATCTCTGGTCTAGTTAAGGATTATCTTCGTGAGTTATCAAGAAAGAATGGTAATAAAACTATTCTTGTTGTAACCAAGAAGAAAGCTTTGAAGCTAGGCACATTGAAAGATAAAGCTTATGGTGGGTATGATTGCTATAGAAACATTCTTCAATTAGATACTGTTCCTAGAAACCAGTGGAGAGAGCGTATCAAGGAGTATCAATACATTCTTTCTTTGTTTACAGAGAAATGGATGTCTGTTGAGGATCTAGTTATTCCACAATCTTTCATTGACTCTCGTAAAAAGGTTAAAGCAACTGTTGCACAGGGACCTGGTAAGAGAAGAAAGATGACTGGTGAAGTTGTTGGTAAGTGGGCTATAGAACTTCAAAGATATGTTCAGGATAGGAATTGTAAATGGGAAAGTAAAAACCTTACTATTGAAAATCTCCATAAAAAACCGTATCTTGTAATCTATGGAAGCCATGCACAAGCTCCTGAACTAGACAAGCTTTATGCTATCACAAGTAGATCACATGTTAACTTCGTTACATTCTCTGAGAGAGAACTAAAGATTGTTAACGAGCTTGAGCTAACCAACTGGATGACTTATGATAAGTTTATGGAGGGTAATAACAAAACCTTTAAGAGACTTGCATCTGTTAGTTTGATCAACACATTATATTCTACCAACAGAGAGTTCTTTGATAGAAACAATATATTAGATAAGCTATCAATGACTATCTCTAACAAGGCTAGAGTACTTCGTGATTACAGAAAAGACTGGTATCATTCTAGTGGAGATGCTTCAGGAAGAGTTGCTATTGACACCAAGGCTGCTGATAAGAACTTGTATGATGCAACAATTATGGATCAGTACAACTTCATCAAAGACTTGATTGAGAAGCACAAGTTCTTGAAGAGAATGCTAGGAACAATGCATAACTGGGTTGAAGCCAATGAGGTTATGTTTGATGCAATTGTTGACTTATGTAAGTATCACAAAATCAGACTAGATATCAAGAACTACAAACACAATCTTCCAGAAGAGGAAGTAACAGAGGAAAATTAAAAAACAAAGGAGGGACCTTGGCTTCCCTCCTTTATTAATCAACGTTAAAAACAAAAATCAATGAGCGACTTTAATTTAAACTGGTTCAAATCTAACAAAGAATTAGAAGAACTACAAATCGAAAATGAGAAATTGAAAAACAAAATTCTCAAACAACAACTAGGAGAGGTTGAAACACCCTCTTACACAAGCACTTCTACAAGCGATGTAGTGTTTAACAAACCTTATCAAAACATTAAATTAGTTAACGATGTATTGACAATCATCCTGAATGATGGTTCTATCCTTAGCAAATCTAATGCAACAGCTGAGGATTTCAATGCAGCTCGTCAAGCTAAGTTTGTTGATCAATTAGCAAAACTTGTTGCTGATCCAGAAGTGTTAGCTGATAAAGAGAAAGCTAGACAGGAGTATGAGAGAATGAAAGCTATCAGAGCTGGTATTGAAAAGCTTGGAGAAACAAAAGACTTCACAGTGGATGGTGACTCTGTATATCTTTCAGGTATCAATCGTTCCCTACCACAACTGTTGGTAGAACACTTTGCTGCTATTGTAGACAAGTACACTGATGACAATGGTTTTATTCATCCAGATCTGTATGATGACTTCCAATATGTAGCATTGAAACGCTTCTTTATGTGGTGCTGCTTAAATCCAAGAGCAGAGGTAGCTCATGAGTTATATCGTTTCTTGGTAGAGAACAGCTTCAGAATCACTAAGCAAGGTTTCTTTGTAGCGTTGCGTAATGTTGTAACATTGCATGGTTCTCCAGAGCTTGTGCACTTTGTGTCTAACACATACAACAAGGTGAAAGCTGTATGGAAGAAGTCTCCAGATAACTATCACGTTATTCTTAAAGAGGATGGTACATACGAGATGTTACACATCGATGATATGTATGAGAACAAGATTGATGACTGTGAGTATTGTGATGGTACAGGATTTGGTCCAGAAGAAGATGATGAAGACTACTATGATGAAGACTATTGTGATGATGGTTGCTGTGAGTGTGAAGGAACAGGTAAAATCACTTATAGTGAGAAAACTTTCACAGGTAAAGACTTGGGAACTCTTACAGAGCTCTATCTAGATCTTCCTAACAGAGAGGAGAATCGTTTCACAGATGATTGGACCAAGACCTTTGACATTCGTATTGGTAGAACAGTGAGTATGCCTAAAGAACAATGTAACTGGAGCACACAAGATTGTGCAGCTGCAGGTTTACACTTCACTGCTGATCAGATTAACTATGTGGGTTGTGGTGATCAGTCTGTTCTTGTGTTAATCAACCCAATGAAGGTTGTTGGTATTGGTGAGCACAAAGGTAGATGCTATGAGTATCTTCCAATCATGACTGTTCCTCGTGAGGAAGCAACAACAATCTTGCATGATGGTGCATTTGATACTCTAGAGCTTGATGATGCTTATGCTGTACGTGAGTTAGAAGGTTTAGCAGACAAAGCTAAAGAAGGCTTTGCTGTAGAGGCTAAGAAGTATAGCTTCAACATCCCATCTATCACTAGCTTTGAGGTAGAACGTATTACAGCATCTTTAGATAAGATGGCTGATGAACTATCTAGAAGAGTTAAGATAGTTGATTAATTAAAACTGTTCACATTTTACTTTTGTTCACGTTACATGAACATCGTATATTTGTGAACAGATTTATTATTTCGTTATGGGAAAGAAGAAGGCAGTAGCTAAAAAACCTAGAGTACCTAAGACTAGAAACGCTGGGACTATGACAGAATCAGCATTCTGGTCATTTATACGTAGTGCTTTAAGGCAGAAGAGCAGATGGTGGAAGCCCATTGTTCAATGTAAAATGGAAGCTCGCAGACCTTATAAGGGTCCACTAAAGAGACAGAAGTTTGAATATCAGTGTAACGAGTGTAAAGGCTGGTTCCCTGAGAAGAAGATAAATGTTGACCATGTTGTACCAGCAGGTTCATTGAACTGTGCTAAAGATGTTGGTCCATTTGTTGAACGTCTGTTCTGTGAGGTGGATAACTTACAGGTGCTCTGTGAGAAATGCCATGATGTAAAAACAAAATTAGAAAAAACTAAAAATTAAAAATTATGGGACGTTATTATTCAGGAGACATTGAAGGCAAATTCTGGTTTGCTCTTCAATCAAGTGATGCTGCCAGTAGATTTGGTGGTGAAGAACTAGAACCTAGTTACATTCAGTATTACTTCAGTGAGGATGATTTAGAAGGTGTAGAAGCTGAGATACAAGTTATATTGGATACAATAGGAGAAAAGAAAGACTTACTTGATAAGTTCTTCGAAGAGAACAATGGATACACTGACAAACAAATTGAAGAACTTGGTGTTTCTAAAGATGAGCTTAGTGACTATGCTGATCTTGGACTAGGTATCAAGATCAGAGATTGTATCAAAGAAAACGGTGAGTGTTCTTTTGAAGCAGAGTTATGATAAGTCTTTATCAGTATTGTAATAGGTGTAAGTGTAACAGGAACTTTAATCCTGTTACCTTCACTTGTTTAAAATGTAAATCAAAAAATAAGTTATGAACCAGATAGTAATAAATAAAGAACCTTCGTTCTATGAGATATGGCATGAAGGTAAGGTGGTGCATGAAGGGAAAGAACATCCCTTCTGGTTAATACACCCAAAAGGTAAGGACCTCAATGGTAATGAGTATGAGATAGATGTGAGATGGTTCTTCCAAAGAGTACCAAGAGAGGTGAGGGCACTAATCCCTCAGATAATTGAAGCATTCAAAACAAAAGCACAAGACGATGATACAGGGAGTAAGTAAAACAGAAGCAGAATACAGAGCTGTCCTGATGGATAGCTCTTCTAGTCTTAAGGAGTTTTCTCTAGACAGGAGAAAGTATTACAAGAAGTATGTACTAGGTGAGAGTGTAGCTGAGAAAGACAATCAAGCTTCTAACATGGGTAGGATTGTAGAAACCTTGCTCATGGAACCAGAGGAGTTTGACAATCGATTCTATCTATCTTCTCTAGCTAGTGCACCAACAGGACTGATGTTAGAATTTGTTGAGGCTTTGTACAAGCACACAACAGAAGCTACAGATGAGTTTGGTAACGTAAGCAGAGAGTTCAAGGACATTGTACAGGATGCTTATACAGACTCAGGTTTCAAGATTAAACTAGAAGCTGTGCTAGCTAAGTTCGAAGGATCTGATGCTGAGATCTATTACAAAGAGATCAGAGAGATTAGATCTAAAGGTCTGACAGTGGTTACAACACAAGATGTCGCAAATGCTGAGAAGATTGTAGCAGAGCTTAGAGGTAATCAATTCACCTCTGAGATTGTTAATCTTGTAGACAGTTCTCGTTGGACTATCAAGAACCAGTTCCAGATTGAGGGATATGAGGTGGATGGTATTAAGCTTAAGTCTATGTTAGACAAGATGATCATCGATCATGACAAAAGACTTATACACATCTATGACTTAAAATGTACCTGGTCTGTTGAGAATTTCCTGGAAGAATACTATCTTTATAGACGAGCTTACATCCAAGCCTATCTGTACTGGAGAGCTGTGCTTTCTCTTACAGAAGACAAGGAGAACGAGCTTTATGGATACAATGTAATATTTCCAAGATTCATTGTGTGTGACAGCACTAACTATTATGCTCCACTAATCTATGTGGTGAATCAATTAGACATGGCTGATGCATATGAGGGTTTTGAACACAAAGGACGTAAGTATCCAGGTGTTAAGCAGATCATTGAAGACCTTAAGTGGGCTAAAGAGAATGATGTGTGGAACATCTCTAAAGAGAATCACGGTAATTCAGGACTTGTAGCTATTAGAAGGTAATGGAAATAAAGAAAACAATAACCAGCATATTTATAGTGCCCACACTTAAGATTGAGAAAGAGATGCTTAAGAACAATGGGTTTATAAATGGCTACATAAGGGATGTAAAGTATGATATACAGTATGAGAATTCTGTGTATCTACTTTTCAAGCCTGAGAAGCTTGACATGTTCAGAGACTTTCTGGACAAAGAGTATGAAAGAACTAAGCTTATTGTGGATGATTATGATTATGATGATGGGTTTGTTGTGGTGGTGTATAAACTAGATCCACAGTTTGCAGAGGACTTTGAATTAATTAAATTGGGTAAGTATTCTAAAACCTCTCCAGTATTTCAGTCACTGTTTCCAAAGGTGATTAAGATTATGAAAGGTGGATTCCACAGGGATGAGATTAGTCTTCAGTATCGTGTGTTTAACAGAACAGAGGATCTAATACAGTTCTGGGAAGATAAACTCGGTGTAGAGTTTGATGATGATCAGGAGGTCTGGGAAGGTTTTGATGAGGATAAAGAAACCCTTAACTTAAATAACATTAAAGAATTATGTTTAACGAAGAATTAGCAAACAAAATTGTTGCAGAGCACGGACGTGAAGCAGCAAAGATTTATTGTAAGATAGAGGCAATGAGAAATAGAGCACTATCTGCAGAACTAGAACAAAGAAGTATACGTGACTTTCCTGATGAGTATAAGTATGAAGCTCAATGGTGGGAGAACAAGTACAAGGAGTTGGAGGAACAGTCATGAAAGAACTATTTGAAAACAACCCACACGCAACACTATTGATACAGAGTTGGTTCATGGGTAAAATGTTGGAGAGTTTGGATGACAACACTGTTCCAGAAGATTTCAGAGAGATGTTAAGAAAACAGGGTGTTCAGAAAGAACAGTTACTTAAGATGGTAGAAGGTTCTCCCAGATCTCTATTTGATGTATTTGATGAGAATGATATCATCATTCAAATCAATACTGGTAAAACCTTCTCTTATTCTATCAATGAAGGAGATGTAATCTCTGGATCATGGGATACTAGAAAAGGAGCTGAGCATGCAGCAGTAGAACAAGCGTTTCAACTATTAGAAGCTAAAATCAAAGAGTCATGAAAGATCAAATAGTAGAACAAGTGGTACAGAAGTATCAAGGCAGAAGTTCTGTAGGTATTAAGAAGTATGGTACCACACTTGACCAGAACAATAAAGACAACTACCTTATACATCTTCAGCAGGAGCTGATGGATGCAACGCTGTACATAGAGAAAAAGCTAAGTATGGAGAAACAAATAATTGAATTGGTTAATAAGTATCCAAACAACTTTGATCTAGGAGCAGCTATAAGGAATTTAGTTAGCTAAAAATTTCCCAAACTCTTGCACATTTGGAGGGGCTGCAGTATCTTTGTAACCCCTCCTTTTTTTAACAATTTTAATAGTAATTTTATATGGATTTAGGACTAGACACCTTAAGTAAGTTGACCGTATTCAGCAAGTATGCAAAGTATATCCCTGAGCTGAAACGAAGAGAAACATGGGATGAAATAGTGGACCGTTATGAGGCCATGATGATCAAGAAATATCCAATGTTAGAGCAGTCTATCAAGGATACTATTGTATTCATTAGAGAGAAAAAGGTGTTGCCTTCTATGAGAGCATTACAGTTTGCTGGACCAGCAGCTGAAGTTAACAATGCTCGTATCTATAACTGTTGCTACCTACCAGTAGACAGTGTACATAGCTTCTCAGAAACTATGTTCTTGTTACTAGGAGGAACAGGTGTAGGTTATTCTGTACAAAAACAACATGTAGCACAACTACCATCAGTAAAAGCTCCTGGTAGAAAACGCACATACCTTGTGGAAGACTCAATCATGGGTTGGGCTGATGCTGTAAAGGTGTTGATGAAATCATACCTTGAAGGTACATTCATGCCTAACTTTGACTTCAGAGCTATCAGACACAAAGGTGCACGTTTAGTAACAGCTGGTGGTAAAGCTCCAGGCCCTGAACCTTTAAAGATTGCATTAGCACACATTCAGGCTGTGTTAGATAGAAAACAGGTGGGTGAACAACTGACATCTCTAGAGTGTCATGATATTATGTGTCACATTGCAAACTCTGTATTAGCTGGTGGTATTCGTAGATCAGCAATGATTGCATTGTTCTCTCATGATGATGAAGAGATGATCACATGTAAGTATGGTAACTGGTGGGAGACTAACGAACAACGTGGTAGAGCTAACAACTCTGCTGTATTGAAGCGTGGTGAGATTAGTGAAGAAGAGTTTAATGGATTGTGGAAACGTATTGAAGCATCAGGATCTGGTGAGCCAGGTATCTACTGGACCAACGATCTTGATTGGGGAACTAACCCATGCTGTGAGATTGCTTTGAGACCATATCAGTTCTGTAACCTATGTGAGGTGAATGTATCTGATATTGTATCACAAGAAGATCTTAATGATCGTGTATCAGCAGCAGCATTCTTTGGTACTCTACAGGCAGGATTCTTTAACTTCCATTACCTAAGAGACATTTGGGCTAAGACCACACAGAAAGATGCCTTATTAGGTATTGGTATGACTGGTATTGGTTCAGGTGAAATCTTGAAATACAACTTAGAGGGAGCAGCTAATGTAGCTAAGCTTACAAATCAACTCATTAGTGACAAAATTGGAACTAATGAGGCAGCTCGTGTAACATGTATTAAACCTTCTGGTACCACATCATTAGTGTTGGGAACAGCATCAGGTATCCATGCATGGCACAATGATTTCTATTTACGTACAATGCGTTTCAACAAGAATGAAGATGTTGCTGTGTACTTGATGGATAAACACCCTGAGCTTTGTGAGGATGATGTTCTAAGACCTACAGACACTGTGTGTATTAGAATCCCTGTGAAAGCTCCAGAAGGATCTATATTCAGAACTGAGACAGCTATTGATACGCTAGAGCGTGTTAAGAAGTTTTCTCTAGAGTGGATCAAAGAAGGACATAACAATGGTGCTAACACACACAACGTAAGTGCTACCATCTCTATTATGGAAGATGGGTGGCAAGAAGTAGGTGAGTGGATGTGGAATAACAGAGATGTATACAATGGCTTATCTGTGCTTCCATACTTTGGTGGTACATATCAACAAGCACCGTTCGAAGATATTACAGAAGAGGAATACAACAAACGTATTGCTACATTACATTCTGTAGATCTTACAAACGTTACAGAGCTAGATGATACTGTAGACTTTGGTCAAGTGGCAGCATGTGCAGGAGGTGCTTGTGAAGTCAACCTCTAAACCATTAAGCAAAGAGTTTCTGCTCAATCGAGGGTATTGCTGTGGAAACAAATGCAAAAATTGTCCTTATTATCCAAGACATGTAAAAGGTAATAAGACAGTAAGATAATACAATCGTCTGATTGTGTTTTTTGTGTGAATCAAACCCTGGGAACTTGTCACTCTCAGGGTTTATTTTTCTTGCATAAGTGCATGAAAAAACTTATATTTGTAGTATATCAACAATTAAATATTATGGCAAAATCAAAAGCAACGAGTGGTGAAAGCTCGAACAAATTTCAAGAAGCACTAGACAGGTTAAACAAGACCTATGGTGCTGGGACAGTCTTGGCATTAGATTCTAAAAACAATAACACATACGATGTTATTAGTACAGGATCGATTGGCTTTGATTGGATTACATTAGGTGTGGGTGGTATTGTGAAAGGTAAGTTATACGAACTGATGGGTTGGGAGGGTACAGGTAAATCAACTATCTGTGGTCACTTAGCAGCATCATGTCAGAAACAAGGTGGTAAAGTGTTGTATATCGATGGCGAGCATGCTGTTGATAAAACTTATTTCCAATCATTAGGTGTTGATACATCTAAGATGTTAATTGCTCAGCCAACTTGTGGCGAGGAAGGTTTTAACATTGCTATGGAAATGATTAACACTGGTGAGATTGATTTAGTTATTATTGACTCAGACAGTAGTTTGATTCCTAAGAAGGTATTGGATGGTGAGGTGGGTGATTCAGCTATCGGTAAGAAGGCTGTGTTAAACAGTAATGCATATCCTAAACTGAAAGGTGCATTGTCACAACACAATGTAGCTGTTGTGGTTATCAGTCAGTATCGTGAGAAGATTGGTGTGATGTTTGGTAACCCTACAACAACTCAGGGCGGTCATGCATTGAAGTTCTATTCAGATTGCAGAATCGAAGTGAGCAGAAGTCTTGCAAAAGATGGTGACGTAACTTATGGTAACATCACTAAGGTGAAAGCTATCAAGAACAAAATGAATCCTCCATATCGTCAAGCTCAGTTTGAGATTGTGTATGGTCAAGGTATTGATAGCTTTGCAGAGCTTATGGAACTTGGTAATGATTTCGAAGTGTTACGTAAGTATGGTAAAACAATTACATACGATGATACTAAGTATCAGATGGATGAGTTCCAGGAGTTGTTGTTAGATAACCCTGAGTTCAAGGATGCTATTGTTAATGACATCATGAAGAAGATTAAGCAGACTGATGTTGAGGAAGTAGTGTTCGAAGAACCAGTTGTAGAACAAGAACCTGCAGTGATTACATTAACCACTCAGTCTACAACAACTACATACGAAGAGTTAAAACAGAAGATGTTAGAAAACAACGATTTATTATGAACGTAAGAGTAAAAATTAAGAAGGTGCATAAGGATGGGGTAATCCCATCCTATGCAAAACCTGGTGATGCAGGCTTAGATTTAACAGCTGTGTCAAAGGTGTATGATAGCGATGGTAATGTTACCTATGGAACAGGTGTAGCGTTTGAAATCCCTGAGGGATATGTAGGACTATTGTTCCCTAGAAGTAGCAATGCTAAGAAGGATCTAATCCTTTCTAACTCTGTGGGAGTTATTGACAGTGGGTATAGAGGTGAGGTGTTCTTTAAGTTTAAACCAGCTCCATTCTATACAGCTGCTGATGCAGAAGAAGCTCATGACACTGATTACTTTGGTGAGATTACACTTCCACAGAATAAGGATGAGCACTATGATGGTATCTCTGAGTATGTTATTGGAGATAGAATAGGTCAAATCATCATCATGCCTTACCCAACAGTTCTCTTAGAAGAGGTGAAAGAACTATCTACATCTGTAAGAGGAGAAGGTGGGTTTGGTTCAACTGATCCTCAATAACATGTTAAGTGTAGGTAAGCTTTGTAAAGAAGCTGGATGCAAACTTAGAGTTTGGTCCAATGGTTTATGTAAGAACCACATACCTAAAACACCTCTATCTGCAAAGAAGACATCTGGTTTAAAGGTGTCTTCTTTCAAAAGAGATGTAGGAGAGATCCTAAGAATGCAAGAACTGTTTCTTGACATTTGGAAAACTCGTCCTCACAAATCAGAAGTTAGTGGTGAGAGCTTAGGTAAAGAACCTTTAAGTGTTTACTTCCATCACATCCTACCAAAGGAGAAGTATCCACAAGCAAGATTAGACGAACATAACATAATTTTGCTAACTTTGGACGAACATACCAATGTAGAGAATGATGTGTACAAGTATCCAGAGATTAACCTTAGACGTGAAATTTTAAAAGCAAAATATAACATACGATGAGTTTAGAAGTATTAAAGTTTAGTGCATCATGGTGCACACCATGTAAGGTGATGACAGCAACACTTAAAGATGCTGAAGGTGTTAAAGAGATAGACATCGATCAGAACAGAGAACTAGCTATTGAGTATAACGTAAGAAGTGTACCAACACTAGTGTTTCTCAAGGATGGTGTTGAAGTGGAACGTACTAAGGGAATCATTCCTTTAGCACAGTATAATGAGATTATTAATCGATTAAAATAACAAAAATGAAAAACCAATTTTTTTACACACGTGTTGATGGTGAGAAAACCTTCAAAGACAGTTTCAATGTAAACAAAGTGATTAGAAGCATCTCTATGGAAGATGGACGTACACTTGTATTGTTAGATGACTTACATGAGAGAAGTCAAGATGTACCAGATATCGATCTGAAGACTAACAAGATGAAAGGTACCAAGCGTCAGAGAGATACCTTCCAATCAGAAGTTTACCTATCTGCAGAAGATGCAGCACGTTTTGAACAACTAACAAGTTTATAATATGTCAGACAAAGGATTCAAAAAACTAAATGGTATTAGAGTGTTACTCACTCTTCCACCAAGAGATACCAAGGGTATCGAGTTAAGCCCAGAGCTTAAAGAAGAATTAGATAGAGAGTATGCAACTATGCTTGATAAGCTAGAAGTGTACGCTGTAGGTGATGCTGTTGAAGGATTAGAAGCAGGTGATTTTGTGTATGTACCTACAGAAGAACTCAAGCGTGGTACATTTGTTAATGTAAATGGTGAAGCTAAGCTTATGGTTTCATATCACGGTATTGCATTAGTGTGGTAAAAACTATATTCTTCTACTGGGATGGTTACATCCATGAGTCGAGGTTAAAGATCCTGAGAGATTGTGTCTATTCTACCAGGGTCTTTAATCCAGACCGTAAGATTGTAATTGTCAGTAACTTCTTAAAGCAAGACCTGTTTGATCCTAAATTTAGAATCCAGGTCTTGCCTTGGGGAGAAGACTTGTTCTACGACCTACCTATACCATTCGAACTAATCAAAGAACACTACCTACCTGCAGGAGCTAGAGAGCTCTCAGATCTAATGAGACTGGTCCTGCTGTACAAGTTTGGTGGAAGCTACATAGATACAGATGATATAGCTATCAAAGCTATCTGTGACACACCAAACCTTGTATGTAGATCCTATGATCCTCACACCTGTCATTACAATCAACTAACACCAGAAGACTGTATCGATGGTAAGTATAGAGAGATTGAGGGATTTGATCACCTAACCATGTTCCCTAGGAACGATTGTTGGTTAAACTTTGAACCGAAGAGTCAGTTTATATATGACTTACTCTCCAATCCAAAAGTAATACAAAGCAACAAAGCTTTGTACATAGGTGATGAAACATCTTGGCAGTCTTTAACACTAGAGACGTGCAAGAAACACATTGACACAATAGGTGTCACGTATAACTTAGGACTAACCCTGTTATATCTATACGAAGACTTTGTATCATCATCTTCTTATTTCGATAGATGTGCAGAAGGTGGAGAACTTTGTGAAGAGTGGAAACAACTTCCTGGTATGGATGATTACGAATGGGGATTCTACAAGACTGATAAGCAAACAGCTCTTAACTTCTACTACAAGATCTATTGGAAGTATCCATACTTGTCACACATGTGGCTACACTCTAAGGATATGAAAGAGGAATGGATGCTTGAAGAGCTTGATGAGAATGAGAAATACTCTGTGAGCACGTGGATTTATAACGAGATAAGAAAGAAGATAGATGTATTCAGTAATAATACCAACGCTCTGGAGAGCACCTGAGATTCACAAACTACTAACTCTGCTCAATCAACATGAGCTGGTTGGAGAGATCATACTTATAGACAACTCACAGAATGGTGCAGATGTATCACATCTAAAGAAGATTGTTTACATAAAGGAAGAAACCAACACGTTTGTAAACCCAGCGTGGAACAAAGCTGTGAGCTTAGCTCAATATGGGAACCTGTGTATAACCAACGATGATCTGGTGTTCCCTATGGACCTACTAGGATATATGTTGAGACACATGAACAAGGGCATCATAGGTCAGCATGCTGGTAACTATGACAGAGTGGACAGAGGTGAATACACAATAGAGAAGATGAACGGAAGAGAGTGGGGATGGGGATGTTTAATGTTTCTGCAGAAGAGTAAATGGAAGAACATCCCTGAGGATCTACTAATAGCATGTGGTGATGACTACCTGTTAAAGCATGTAGAGGGTGGTGGATGGATGATTAAGAATGTAAACCTAGAATACAAAAGGATAAGTGCTACATCCCTGTCAGGAGAGTTCTTTCCTATACAAGATAAAGATTTAGAAACCTTCAATAAGAAATACAAATGATTTCCGTACTAACCCTAACCTATCAGAGACACCACGTATTAGAAGAAGCTATAGAGTCCTTCTTACAACAGACATACGATGGTCCAAAAGAAATGGTGATCATCAATGACTCACCAGATGTACAGTATGTATTCACTCATCCAGATGTGAGAATCATTAACTGTCCTACAAGGTTCAGCTCTGTAGGTAAGAAACTGCAGTGGGGCTTTACACAATGTAACAGTGAGTTCATCTACAGACTAGATGATGATGATCTGTTAGCACCGTGGGCTTTAGAGCTTCAGAAAGAATACCAACAGAACAATCCTGGATATGATATATACAGATGTCAACATCACTATTACTTCCTGCACAACCAGTCTCAGGGCTTAGCAGATAGTATCAATAACGGAAACTGTTATAGAGCAGACTTCATAAACAACATTGAGTTCCCTGATGCTAGTGGAGATGAGGATAACACCATTACGTTCCATAGAGGTGGTAAGGTGTTTACAGGGAATACAGGACGTTACTCAATGATATACAGATGGGGAATGGGTGTGTACCACATATCAGGCATGGGGCATAACCCAACAGAGGAGATATTAAGAAGAACAGATGCTTCTGTTAAAAAGGAAACAGGTGTAATATACCTGCAGCCAAAGTTTATTACTGACTATTACGGTCAGCTCCCTAAATAAAAAAGACCCCAGAGCAGATCTTACGGTATGCAACTGGGGTACAGTTTATTTGTTTCGGTTAGCTTCTTGCCTTTTCTGTAGACCATAGCTCTTTAAAAACGCTAGTTCCCACATGAGAACCTTATAGCGTTTTGTTTTCTTCCAGCTATGTAACATTACTTAGAAAGTCTTTTACGCTTCATAGGCCACTGAGGACTCTTCAGTCTCAGCTTTGTATCAGCTTCTTTCATGTAATTATCTTTCGGTCTAGGGTTCTTAATCTTAGGAGCTTTCTTTAAGCTCTTCTTGCTATTAATTACAGCCATATCTGCATTTTCCCATTTTACCACCAGACTTCATAGTCTTAGGTGTTTTACCAGCTTTCTTCATAGCGATAGCTACAGCAGCTTGTTTCTTTAACTTACCACCTTTTTTCATAGCTGGCTGTGCTTCAGCAGCAGGAGCAGCAGATGCTTGTTTCTTTCTTCTAAGCATGCCCATAAGACCGCCCATCATATTACCAGCACCACCCATCATTCCTTTTCTTTTAGCTGCTATCTTAGCAAACAAACCACCACCTTGTGCTTTAATGACACCACGACCAACAAGAACGTCAGCTTTGGTCACCTTACCATCTTTATTCAAATCAGGGAATGAACCACCAGATTTAGCTTTAGCAACACCACCTTTTTTCATACTAGGTTTTTTCAAGTTCATTTCAGCATCTTTGATCAAAGACATTTTGTCTTTGTCTTCTCTAGCTTGTTTGCGATCAGGTTTGATTTTAACTTTAATCTTAACCTTACCACCATCCTGCATTTTAGCAGCAGGTTTCTTTACAACTTTTTTCATTATAATGAGTTTTAAATGTTAGCAATTCCACTTACGTAGAGACTTATTAATTCTGCTGTTTGGATCATTAGCTGTCTTAGCAGAGGTTAATCTTTTCTTCATTCCTGACATACGAGCACAGAAAGACTTACGTCTATTTGCAGCTTTACTACCAGGTTTTAATTTAGAGGGCTTAGTGGTGACAGCAGTCTTGAGTTTGCTACCAGGGTTAGCTTTACGATAAGAGGCTACACCTTTAGCATTCAAGCCACCAGAAGGGTTCTTACCTTCTTTTCTTTGCCATGCTGGACTTTTTGCCATAGTAATCAGGATTATCTTTGTGCCACTTCTTTACAGAAGCAACACCTTGTTTAACAGTTTTAGCTTTAGCCTTCTTAGTTAAATTGATCTTGTCCCATTTACCAGCAGGTATACCAGCTGTATGATCAACAACTATATCACCCTTCTTGTTTTTAAACACCTTATGTGTTTGTCCACCAACCTTTACAACAGTTCCACCTTTCTTAAGTGTGGATCCCTTGAATGGTCCTTTCTTTTTGATAAGTGGACCGTTAGGTACAGGAGTGATAGCCATTACTTCATTTTCTTCAAGGTCTGAGCTAAGCGAGCTCTTTGACCCATCTTACCACCTTTTTTAGCAGCAGCAGCTAGTTTACCAGCAGGGATCTTCTCACCTTTCTTTACACCTAAAGACTTACGTAAAGCTCCAGGTTTCTTGATAGCTTTCTGGATCCACTTACCGTTCTTAGCCATAGCACCAGCTTGTTTTCTCTCAATTGGAGAAGCATCAAGCTCTTTGTCTTTAACTAACTTAGGAGCACCAGCTTTTTTACCAGCAAGTGTACGCTCTTGAACCTTGGT
>JACCDO010140563.1_pt1 | contig 16307 bp, 8 predicted proteins | sample 7446101 | NCBI WGS metagenome assembly JACCDO01 (sample SAMN15323440, study PRJNA562643) | freshwater metagenome | isolation source: river surface water | place: USA:Blue River Watershed | collected 2017-08-16 | reverse complement strand
GATTAGCAACCCCTGCCATTTTTATTTTATTATTGTCGAGAATTGGTTTGATTTGATTACTGAATGATCGCTTCAATAGAGATGAAGCAGACTTTAATTTCCCAACAATATTATTCGATTGTTCTGCGCCATTACTTCCATTTTCTTCACTAGGTAGTGCAACGGAATTATTACTAAAAAGAGGTTTTATTTTATTACTAAACGAACTTTTTAAAAGGGATGAAGCAGACTTAAATTTATTGATAATATTATTCGATATTTTTGGATAACTTTCTGCTGCACCCTCAGAACTTTCATCAATAGGTTCATCTGAAGCATTCATGGAATTCATAAATGGAACACATGTCTGAATAACAGTTTCTTCTTCATCTACATTATTATCGACCTCATCTTTTTCATCGTCATTTCCATCCTCATTCTTATCTGTTTCCTTTTCTTTAAATAATTTTATTGATTCAAAATTACTTAATAAAATTGCAAGAAACAAATTCATAAGAATATAAGTACCAAATGCAATACAAACACATGGGAAAATAACTGCCGCCGGCCCTTTTGCTCTCCAACAATTATCTAATATTACATTCCAATTTTCAGTAGACATAATTTGAAATACGGATGCAAATGCATTATTAAAATCGTCAAAATTATATCGTGATACTTCATATGCGTGCTTCCATTCATAGGAATTAACATTCTTGATGACATGTCCATCAATATCAAAACGAAAGGAATTGGCAAAAAATTGCATACCAATCAACGTGCATATAAACAGGAATAAGAATAATAATATCATGAAACTGAATAAGTCAAGAAATGTTTTCAAAATTCTTGTCAACAAAATCTTTAACGACTCAAAACGGATAGCTAATTTTATCATACGAAATAAACGAAAGCATCGAACTATAGATATTGAGATACCAGATGACTTTGTCCGACCACCGGTAAAATATGCTGGCGGTTGAATGATTACTTCAATCAATGCTACTGCCACAATTACGAAATCAAATACCTTAAAATAATCCCTACAATATTTTTTGATACTACTTCCTAATAATTTTATAATTAATTCTATGGTAAAAAGAATTGATAACAATGCATTTGCTAAATCTAATGCATTAGAAAAAGTAGTTTGTATAGGATAATGGTCCAACATAAATATGATAGCATTTGCACAAATCAATACGCATGAAAAATTATCAAATCTACTGGTATGACCTATAATAAAACAATACTTTCTAAATTTAATGAAAGATTTATAGATTTTTTTTCTAAAATAATAGAATTCAAGCATAAAATCTTCATAAAATTCTACCATTCTAGATTTTTTTAACTGTTGAATAACATTTTCTTCATCTAGATTCAAACTATTTCTTCGTAAACTACCTCTTCTTACCGACTGTAATCTTTTCATCTTACTACTCATTTTAGTACCCATTTTAGTACTCATCATTCTGTTGAGACTCTTTTTATCTGCTGCAGCTATATCTTGTAATATTTCTTCTAGTTCTTCATCTGAACTATCACTGTCATTCAATAATTGGTCTAAATATTGCCCACTTTGGGATTTTAATTCATCTACATCCTCATCATTTAATTGATACATATCAAATGAAACGGAATTAAAATTATCCGCTAAAACAGCGAGTAATAGCTGCAAGGTAAATATTGATCCTAGTAACATTAAACTAACAAAAAATAATGCTGCTGTTGATTTACCAGCGGAATCCATAAGAAAATACATGATATAACTCCAACCTTCTGCGGTGATTACTTGAAATATTGTTATCAAAGATTTACCAAAATTATCAAAATTTGTAAAACCCCAATTGAAGTCATAATAATATACATCCGGATCATGATCCAAACTATGTCCAAATCGAGAATTACCGTATGCATCAAAATTAGATCCACACCATGACCATAATGATTCATCAATATGACTAGCATCATGAAGACATAAATTACTTCCATACATTTTTCCAAATGAACAAAACCGATACGACGTAGTTTGAAATGATAAAATACTTGAATCAGCTAGTGGCCAATAACAATCAGTTTGCGGTTCTGCCCACGGAGATGATGACTTAGTCATAGTAGGGTCATCCGCCAATGTGTCAAAATTTACACCGGGTATACAACGATACAGATTATAATCTAATCCATCTACCCAACTATTATTAACAGGAAAAGGCGTACTTCTACACAATGAATGCATATATGGGCCAGCATAAAATTGTACAGAGGCTGTGGCATAAAAAATGAAAACAAACAATAACAATAAAAATACACCTCCTAATTGAGGTAAAGAACCGAATATACAATTTACAATATTTTTCAATGCAGGCATACTAGATATTGTTCGTAATGGACGCAATATTCTAAATGTTCTAATTATAGATATCTTTGGAGAATTAGGATATGCAAGTAGTGCTACGGAACTTAAAGCTACAAGTAAATCTAAATAATTCCATGGATCAGCTGAATATGACCTTTTACCCCAAACACCCATTGCCACAATTTTAAGGACAACTTCTCCAACAAATATGATAGTAAATGGTAAAGTAGATACGTGTAATATTAAATTTCGGATAGAACCATCAACTACTAAATTATTATCACTGTCTACAGATCCATAATCTGCACATGCTAAAAATACCGCATTGACAAGTATAACAAATACAATAAAGTACTCGAAATATGTTGATACGATAATTTGAACACACCATTGACGAAATGGATTAAATTCATTGAATATATATAATGATGTTGGAGTATAATAATATGGCTGCCCATTAACGTAAAAAGTGGGTACCATATCAGATTCATTTTTTAATTTCTGTAAACCGTTAATATTAACACTAGCTCGCTTTCTTCGAACTCTTTTAGCACGTAGTTTTGCCATTTTAATATTTCTAACTCCAGTCAACTGCTACTCTATTAACGCAATAATTTAAATCGGGATAGCTCCATAAGATAACATATTATTGCAGGAATTGCACTAATCGATGAAATTCGATATTACCTCGACAACTATATCACCAGCCGTTGCCAAAAAATAATTTAATGTAGGTTTTTCTTGAGTTTTTTTTATTCGTAGAGTCCGGGCTTCGACAGCATCAAAGTTAGGGCTTTTGCATCTAGAGAAGAAGAAGAATGATAATATAATCAAATGAAAGTAACTGTTTCTATAAATTTAAATTATAATGAATAATCCTAAATAATAATGTTATACTAAATATTTTTAAATTTTCATCAGTATTCTTAATGATTATTATTAATGATGTTCATTAAAATGCTGTTACTATCCAAATTACTCAAAACAATGAACAATTTCTAGTACCACATTCTGGAATCCTAATTTTCAACTTGAACGAGAGTTCCAGTTCCTTGTTTCCTGCACAGTTACTAAAGACAATATCAAAATCAAATCGCTAGTTATGCATCAGCATTATTAAATGAGCCAATAACGATGAATCCCCTCGATTTGCCAATATTATTCAGCAATAGTTGTCCACAGCAACAAATTGTGAATAATTCTCTGGCATCACCACCACAATTGTTAATTCAATCACAATATAAAAGCTTTCAACTTCCCCTGCAACAACAAGTACTGATATATGATCGTAACGAATCGGTTGATCTTATGGTTACTAGACCATTTGCTTTATCATTTAATGGAAATTTTGAGTGTGCTAATGTAAATAAAGTATATTTAATTGAAGGCGGAAATCAATATTCAGAAGAAACATATGACATATATATTAAAACACATGACACAAATGCAATCGATAACATCGAAGATTACTTTTTATTTCGAATTCAAAATAATAGAAAAAATAAAAAGTATAGATTTAATATTAAAAATATTAATAACAATAATAATCATTTTAATCGAAGTAAAATAACTCCATTCTCACAAGGATTAAAACCAGTCATGTTATCATTGAATGAATATGAAAAGAATAAAATTGGCTGGAATAATATTATAGATGCTACATATGATAGTGAATGTAACGTTCTTTCATTTACAATTATATTTAATTATGCAAAAGATACTATATACATTGGTAAATATGTCCCGTATTCTTATAGTCATTTAACTAATGTTTTAACATCAATGTCATCGAATCCTCAAATTAATCATTACTTCGATATTTTACCACTATCAAATGTATCATCTTTTGGAAATGTGAATATGATGCATATACACTATGGTAACAAAAATAATGATAAACAAATTATATTAATAGTTGGAAGAATGAACGCTAATGATCATATATCATCATGGCTAATGGATGGATTAATGAAAAAATTATTAGATATAAATAATCTTTCAAGTTATATACGAGATAATTACCAATTTATGATTGTGCCTATGATTAATATAGATGGTTGCATAAATGGTTACAATAACATTAATAAATCATTTCAAAATGAGTGGTACTTTCCATCAATACCTGTTATAGATTCAGTGCAGAAAATTAAAGAATTATGTGTTCATCTTCACTCTCGGAAACAATTTGCTGGATATATAGAAGTGTTAGGATCTGATAATTATAAAGATACAAATGGAATATTTACCTATGCAGTAGAACATAATCCTGCGGGCTCTACTAGAATTGATTCATGTCATTTGGTTTCAAATTTAATTAAAGAATTGAATTCAGATTATAATGAAAATGAAAATTATTTTGCTAATTTATATGGCAATAATAATCAAAAAAACTTATTGAATATTAGTAGTATGATGATAGCTCATGAATTTTGTCTACAACTTTCTTGCGCAATTCAATGCGCACCATTCAAACCAACAGTAAATTATGAAGATACAGGTGATAAAAAGGTGATACAGTACAATTTAAACGATATGGTGCGTATTGGTGAATTAATTTCTGTTAGTTTAATAAAATTTTTAGGTAATACTGAAGATACAACCATTGATACAATCAATCAAGAGGAGTATGTATTAGAGAAATTATCAACAACGAATCCTTTCAAGAGGGACGACTTTATTGTTAAACCTGATAATACTTTCCATTCAATTAATTATATTCCTGACGTAAGTAATAATGGATACTTACATATAAATTTAGATGAAATTGAAGGAAATCCTGTAAAATTTGATGATTCTCCACCAGCCAGTCCATTTCCTAAACGATCAAAACCAGCAACACCATTATCTCCAAGATTATACATGTCACCATCACCAGTGGTATCACGAAGTAGTACTCCAAGCTCACCTATAAACAATAATAATAAAATGCTTCAAACAAAAGATTTAGATTTAGGTAGTCCAAGTAAAGCAATGACTGATAGTATTTTTACCAGAAATATTAGTAGTATTGACTCAAGTATATTATCAGTAAATATTAAACCGAAAGTATTACATTCATATGATAATACGTCAATAGATAATAATGATACACAAACTAAGGCCAGTGATGTAACGGATGTATTATCAGTTAATTATGGACCAGGATCAGAATTATATCAATATAAACGCCGTGCAATGACATCACAAGCTAGAAACAGAAGTGTGTATCATCAATATGTACTAGACCCAAACTATAATGATAATATTGATGGTAATAATAATAATAATAACAAATTAATTAATAATGCAAAATGTCCTAAGAATACCTATGGACAATTTAGAAGAAAATATTTGGCAATACCAGAATTCATGCGTCCAGTACTAACACCATCATTGCGCGCACAAGAGAAAAAAAAAGAAATATTTATCTATAAAAATAATATCGATGCACTAAATAATAATAATAATATCGAAATATCAAGTACTACATCACCAATATCCCCATCACCACCATCAATTAGACCAAAATCTGCATATACAAAACTTTCAGTATCACCATTTAAGGAAAATAAACCGGAAATAGTTGTCACGAATAAAGATTGCGACGCATCAGAAAATATTGAACCCATAAAAACGAATAAAATTTTTAATTTAGATATTAAAGTTGATTTCCAAAAGCAGCAGCAGCAAAGGGACATAATTATATCTAATGAAGATCGTAGTGAAAAGCAAAATAATAACAACATTTCGATATTAAAATATAATCCGATAGGAAATGGTGATATTGAAATAGAAAAACTTGCCTCTAGTAATGCAAGTAATCAATTATTGGATTTAATATCAAATGAAAAGAAGGTAGTGAAAATACATTCGATGAGACCACCAGAAACTATTCAATCATCCAATAATAGAAATATTCAAAATATTAAACATCGAAATATTGTTTCAAGTGAACAGAAACGACCAAAATCAGCGTTAAAATTAAAAATAGTAAATTTATTTTGATACATTTTTTAAATAATTATGATTTTCCTAATTTATTAATGCATCTTAGACCCTGTTCTTGATATTCTTGCTTTGTTATCCATACTTTATTTTGATCTTTCATAATATCTGCAAATACACTACCACCAATCCATACCATATGCTTTCTACGTGGCGGATCTTCAATTTTAATTTTAATTTTTTTCATACGTTCAGCATTTCCTTTAAGTATGTCTTTAATATATCTATCACGTAAATCTTTTTCTAATCGAGTTGGTAAACCTGGATACATTGATGTACCACCAGATAATACAATATGTTTATAGTAATCAGCACGACAATCAATATCAGCACTTTGTATCATTTCAAATACCATATCAGCCATACCACTTTTTTCTGAATCAATTAATGAAGGATTAAATAATGCTTCTGGTGCTTCAAATCTTTCTCTACCTAATTTTATAACACGTCCATCAGGTAAAGTAAAACTTTCCATTAAACATGTAGTTTCTTGAGCTAATGCACGTTCTGTAACAATATCATGAGCAACATAACAACATTTTTCTTTAATTTGACGTACTGTATCAAAATCAGCAGTACGATTAAATGCATATCCTCTTAATAATAATAATTTTATCAAATACTGTGTTACGTGTCTACCAGCAACATCCAAACGTCTTATAAGATTTGGTGGCACATAACCATCATATACTGCGACTACATGTGTAACACCATCACCAGAATCAACTACAACACCATGCATTAAACCTTGTGCTGCTAATGTAAGCATTGCTTGAATAGATACATTTAATGCAGCAAAGCCATAATTTTCAAACATTTTTTCAATTAATTTTTCTCTATTTTTAACAGGATTTTGAGGTGGTTCAGTTAACAATATTTTATTTTCTGCTGGGTTAATTTGTAATTTTTCATAGAATGTATAATTCCATAAATGCTCCATATCTTCCCAATTTTTTACGATACCATTTTCTAAAGGATATTGCACATCTAATGAATGTCTTACTGCAGCAGCTTCATCACCACACATAATATCCTTTAAATCCATAGCATCCGAAACAGCTTCTTCTGCACGTAATATAGGACGTCCTACCATCGAAGGAAATATTGATGTTGGAAAATTTTGTCCTGCATAACCAACTTTAACAAATCCAGTACCATTATCGCAAACAATACATGGCATAGATGCTACTATTATAAAAAGTAAAATAAGTACAAGTGAAATAAGCGAGGAATGAGCTTTTATGAATGATTGATGAAGTAGTTACAATAATCATTTGTAACATTCATGATCAAGAAGTAAATATATAAATGAATAAGATAAAAATATTAGTAGAAAATACTTACAAGATCCAAACGCCGCCATTATTTTTTGATATTTTTTTGATATTTTTTCGGTGATGAAGATATGACTTTAGGTAGGGTTTAGTTCAGTTCCAATAATTAGATGAGAGCTTGCTAAATAATAGTATTTTAATACTATATATTTAATCTTCATTGGTATACAAAAAATGACCTCGATACTTAGATAAATCAATAATAAATATCAATTTTATCTTTTATATAATTAATTATAATTAATGGTTTTTTCAACGATATTAGTACTATTTTAAAGTTTACTGACAAAAAAATGTTCTATATCTTAACTTCGACATATCCGGAACTTTCCAGAACATTTTGTTTGCCACATATTTTTCCAAAAAAGAAGAAGAACACACGAATAGAGTCAATTGATTACAATTCAAAATGCAACGTGAAGATAACGAATGTCCATACTCCATGCTAGTATATCGAAAAATTCGTAATTTAAAAAAGAAACTTGATAAAATATTATCCATAGAAGAGAAATTAAAAAATGGAGGAACAGTCAGTGAAGATCAATTAAATTTATACTCTAGTAAAGTGCATGTAGAGAAGTCCATAAGTGATATGGAGCAGATTTATAAAGAGGTACAGGAGATTTCTTCGAATCAAGTTGATCAATGGAGTAAGTATAAGTGGGATGGTGCAAAACCATTTTTGAATAAATTGATTAAAATATTACATATTTTTTCAAGATATAAATATAGTACATCAAAGGAGTTACCTGATAACATTAAATTATTTGGTAAATCATTATTAGGTTTAAATAAGTCAAGAGAAGTTTTGTTCAATGATGCATTGAATTCTTCTCTTCAAATTTTGTATCAATACTTTCAGGTAATAATTTTAATATATATACATATTTATATGAATACAAACGACAATTTTGTTTTTATATTTACTAAATATAATGGTGAATTATTAATTATATTTTTCAGTTTTTGATTAATATTTTTTTTGAAACAATTAACGTCGAATATAAATATTTCAATATCATAGTCCTTATAATTAACATCCAAGAGTTATATAAGGCTCCATTCATTGACACATTTTGAATTCACTTTTATTCACTTATTTCCCCCACTTTTTTATAGCCTAATACACCGGTTTTGGTCCAAGATAGTAAAATTATATCTGATATTATTGATAATTTATCGATTGAAATGGAAAATAAGTTACATGATAAGGATACGAAAGAATCGGTTGTAAATGCTGACATAATTAGAAAAAATGCTGATAACATAACTGATGAAGGGGTTAAACAACCCAGAAATAGAATCAAAAGTAATAAAAATGTAGGCACAGCAACTGAAGTAAATCAAATAGACAATTCTGTAGCAGTGTCGTCAAGTAATATAGCACCATTAATTGGTGATACTATTCCTGAATCCAATACATTAGCGGCAACTAACGACACTGATGTAACAGGTAATAATATTAGTAGAAAAAACAAGCGTCGTAAAAGTCGAAAAGAAGCAGTGGTTCCTACATCTTCTACCGCTGTTTTAGCAACTGATACTACCACTGTTAGTGCTTCCGAACCATTGAGTAACACCCCTCCTGCATCAAAACCCGAAGTATCAGTGACAACTAGTGTCACTGATGTAGCGGGTGATGGAATTGTTATTAATGAAACCAAGCGTCACAAAAACAAAAGGAATAAAAAAAACAAAGCTGCTACTGTAGCAACTGATAATACTGCTGTTAGTGTTACTGCACCATTAAGTAACACCCCTCCTGCATCAAAACCCGAAGTATCAGTAATAACTAGTGTCACTGATGTAGCGGGTGATGGAGTTGTTATTAATGAAACCAAGCGTCACAAAAACAAAAGGAATAAAAAAAACAAAGCTGCTACTGTAGCAACTGATAATACTGCTGTTAGTGCTACTGCATTATTAACCAGTGATGCTGTATCAAATAGAAAAGATGGTATTAAAACTAACAACACATCTTTAAGTGCAAATAATAAAGAAAATGCTCAGCCATTACATCTCATCAATGGTTCCAGAGTAATCACCAAAAAATAAATATCAACACTAAAATCAAAATGTTTAATATTTATGACAAATGAAAAAGTCACAATAATGAATGAATAGGAAGATTGTAAATTTAATAACTTTTTCTAACAAAAATATTTATACACTATACATATCATCATATTATATACTACAATTGTTCAATAGCACTATTTCTAACGAGTTTTATATCTACATAGTTATACTTAAAATGCTGATGTAAAAATATAGCCGAACAAATTATTATGAATAATGAACCAGTAAAAAATGCATCATACTTAATAATAGTTTCTCCAAAGGTATAAGCTTCAATAACACACGCTATCATTATAGATATTGATGATGCGAAACCTTTATGAATATTATCCGCATATTTAACAACCATAGCAACTGATAATCCAACAGCTGCTTGACATAATATAACAAATATAACATACATATCATAACCTTTATTAAAACCATATAATTGAATTTTATCTTTATCTTTCATGTAACATTCAATACTCGATAACAAAATGCTTATAATTGATAATTGTATGTTTAATACCCAAATAGAAGATTGTGATGATTTAATAATTTTTTCAAATAATATTCCAGCTAATCCAGAAGTCATACATGCAGTAAATACAGATAATATACCAATAATATTATGAGCATGATGAGGATGAATATCTTTTTGTGAACCACAAACCATTGATACTCCTATACAAACACCAATTATAGTAAACCATTCTCTATAATTAAATTTTCTAGATTCTATTATAACCGATGAAAATAATGCCGCACTAATAATTTTAAATTGATATAATACTTGAAATAATGTAGATGTATCAATTATGTATTGTAAATTATTTTGTATGGTATATAATATTGCTGGTATACATAATCTAAATATATCCAAATATTTAGAATTTTTATCAGCAACTATAAATCCTTTCACTAATATTTCAAATAATAAATTTACACTACATTTAGCATCAAATATAAAACACATTAAAATACTAAAAATTAATTTAATTTGTTCACTATAAAATACTGCGGTGGTATAAATATAATCATTTGAATGTAATATCTGCATCCGTAACACTAGTAATAAAGATATATCCAATACAATAAATACCAATAATGACCAATAGTAATAACTTAATTTGACAGAGGATATTGTTACATCATTACTATTGTTATTAGTAGTCAAATCTGTTCCTGAATATGGTGTATGTCGCTGAATAACAGAATTCATCATCCAATTGCATAAAATACTAGAATATTCTTAAATAATGCGAAAATTTGCAAAAGCCATTATACCCAATCAATTACAAACACTTCCGAGCAGTAAGTCTCCAACAAGTTCCAAGTTAGGAGGTCTCCAAGGTCACCTCCTTATTAATTCCCGGGAATTGAAATTCCGGTATTTTTTGGAAGCTATACTTCCCATCCATTCGAAGCACGTCGACTGACTTATTCCGAAAAAATGGCCGTGAGTAGATAAATGTATGATATAATATACCACACTTGTTTCTATCTATATATATATCTATCTATCTATCTTTATATATTATTTTATCCTACCGGCACCGGTGTCTGAACATTTTTCGCAAAATTTGCCGTCGAAAACATAACAGAAAAAGAAAAGTTATTTGAAACAATTAAAATGCATAGAGGACTGATAAAACTCGGTCATTCTACTAAGTGCATACGCCAGTCCTCTGCTGCAATTCGATCATCATCATCGTCATCATCATCATCATCAACAACAACATCAATATCATCATCATCGTCAAGTCCTGTTACATATAATACTAAAACTGGATATGAAGTATACAATGGTGTAATAACACCTGAGGCAATTAAACATTATCAAACTGACACGAAAACATTAGCTAGATGGCTGGATATAGGTATAATCAAATATCAAGGTAGAGCTTACAATGCTGATAAACAATTAATAGATATTAATAATACAAATATATTTCCAACCATTAAAGGTTCAACATTAAATGGTAAAGAGATAACATTTCCAAATAATGATGACATTGCATCTAATAATGTTACATTAGTTGTTTTTTCATTTAAACATTATGGTTTTAGTTTAGTTAGATCATGGATTGATCCATACATAAAACATTTTCAACCAAATATAAAAAGTAATAAAATTAAAGTAATAGAATTATGTTTTGTTGAATATTCGTTTATGTCATGGGCAAGTAAAATTTTTGCCAACAATTTAAAATTAGAAATAAATGAAGATCAACATAATAGTACTATATTAGTATTTGGAAATTTAAGTAATTTTGCATCACAATTATTATTGCCCAGTAAATATATTGGATATTGTTATTTACTTGATAAAAATAATAAAATAAGATGGAGAGGTTGCGGAAATGCCAAAGAAGAAGAATTAAATGTTTTATATAAATGTTCATTACAACTATTAAAAGAATAATTTTTGATCAATATTGTTTACACCTATGTATATATTATTAACAACTTTTACAACAATTAAAAAATTATACTTTTATTAGTGCTATTAAAGTCATCATTCAATAGTAAAGAAACTTTTAAGTTATTATTAAGATTGCTACTACTATTACTATTAATATGACCATTAATATGACTATTAGAATTGATACATTTTGACACAAGAATAAATTTTAATCTTGCAAATCCATACCAAATGAAGTAAAAAATAAAACAACCAATAAATAATCCAGTGTACCACATAAAACATGTAGGTTTATCAACACGCAAGAATTCATAAGGCCAGTTATATATATCATTTACTACCAAGGGCCATAGTACTACCATATATAGTACTGTCCAACCTATCATTAAATAAGCATACTTCAATTGAATATAAAATGAATTTAATGATAATTCAATTATATATGAAATAGTAGTAAATAAATGAACTGATAAATTCCAAAAATAAATAGTTGGATCAAGTATTGAAAATGCTACTACTGTTACTAATAATGCAGTAGCACCACCAAAATGAAATATTAAATATTGTATATAACCTAACATTTCTATAATAGATGACCATCTTTCATTATTACCACGTATTGTATTAAATAATCCTACAATTGATGAAAATAATGCTAATGAATAATGTACTGTTATCAATATACAATTCCAATTTGTAAAATATTTCACATACTTACTTATTGTATTTCTTTCAATATTGATTATTAAATCAATTGATAAAAAATAACCAAAAAATATTAGTCGTACGACTAATAATAATAACATTGATTTTATACTATTATTTTTTACACCTAAATATGCTTTTTCAAATTGAAATATAGAAAGATTATCATAAATATTATTATTATTAGTATTATTTTCATTATTTGCAATATTATTAGTATTGAAAAAACTTCTTGCATTAATAGTTGTACCTACTGTAGGACTATTATTATCTGATGAATATGTCATACGTTCAGGTGATGTGCCAAAGATGTTTTGTAATTGTTGTTCAAAACGATGTAATACAGAGGCAGATTCTCTCTTAAAATACTCTCGTCTTTGGTAATAGTATGTCACCACCATGAATATGGCCAACAATATAAACAAATATGGGATCAAATATGGAAGATACTTGAACTTTCCTGGGGAATCATCATCCTCAACTGCCATTATTTAAAGAAAACAATTAATCAGCTATTATTTATCGCGGATGTGGAGAACTCCAGGAGAAGGATGGGATCACTTTTCGATCGCGGAATCTTTCAGTTCCTGGAGTTCCGAATATAAAATATCTGGACATCTGTCCGTCAAAAATACCTTTTAATATATTGTAATTTTCAGTAATCATCAGATAATTTACGAAATGAGCCACATAATATCTCACTCTAATATTCATAGTCAAAATAGTAAAATTTATATTGAAAACACAATCAAACAAACTTACAAAAATAAAGACAAACAACGTCCAAGTATAAAACATATCATGTCAAACGATTAATCTCAACTTTCTTTGAGATATAAATCACAAAAAGCGCGGAAGCGGCCTTTTAAATTTCCCAAAATCTTTTGATGAAAATACTTCCACCAAACAGCAACTTAACAAAAAGATGTCAAAGTTAATATTGTTGTTGCTGGTTGCACTTTTGTGTCAGTATATCAATGCCGAGACAATGGATGAGGATACCTATATGGGAAATTTTTATGATAAGATGAAACAAAAATGCACTGCAATTGGTTTAGGTAAAAAGGCAACTGTCGATGGTTCAACGTAAGATTTATATATTTATTACTATTATTATATATATTATATTATATTAACCACAAATTATTATTTAATTAGAATAACAACTCATAATAATGATTGTCAAGAATGTGATTTAAGAATTACACATGTACCAGCAAAAACATGGCCTAAAGGTTCTAAACGTCCTGTATATGATATTAAAGATGCTTATCCAAGATATGTTGAGACAGAACAAGAAAATATTCATGGACCAGAATATTTAGTTGCAAATACTGATTATAGTATATTTAATTGGACTATATCAGTACCAATGGGATATATAGATCAAGTTGAACATACATATGGTTATACATTAGGTACATATGCTATTCAAAATGAAAAACAATTATCTATTGGTGAAAGTACATGCTCATCATTATTTATTAATAAACCAATAACAGTTGAAGGTGGTAAAGCATTATTTCATATGGAAACATTAACTGAAATAGCATTAGAAAGATGTGATACTGCACGATGTGCTATATTATTAATGGGTAATTTATCTACACAATATGGTTTTTATGGTGATGGATATGATGGTGATTTAACTGATGCACAAGATGAAGCTGGTGAAGCATTAACAATTGCTGATCCTAATGAAACATGGATGTTTCATATTATGGCAGATGATACAGGTGGATCTGCTATATGGGTAGCACAAAGAGTACCAGATGATCATATAACTGTTGTTGCAAATCAATTTGTTATTGGTGAAATTGATTTAAATGATAAAAATAATTTTTTAGCATCTAGTAATATATTTACTGTTGCTGAAAGAAATAATTTATGGTCATCAAAAAGTAATATACCATTTAATTTTGCTAGAATTTATGGTACAAATCGTCATGAAACATCATATGCATGTACAAGACGTGTATGGAGAATATTAACTATGGCTGCACCTAGTTTATTACCTATTTTTAGTCCATATACTGATGGTTTTGCTAGTTTTGGTTATGGTGTTGATTTTAAAGATCCATATCCATTTTCAGTTAAAGTTGATAATCCTCAAACATTACAAGATATTATGAGAATGAATCGTGATCAATTTGAAGGTACAGTATTTGATATGACAAAAAATATTGATGCTGGTCCATTTGGTGATCCAATGAGATATTTACCATCAAAATTAAGTAAAGATCCAATAAATGGTATAAATCCTGATGATTTAAAATTAGGTTTAGGATATCAAAGACAAATATCATTATGGCGTACAGCATATTCAACAATAACACAAAGTAGATCACATTTACCTGATATTATTGGTGCTATAACATGGATTGCACCATATGCACCACATCATAGTCAATTTGTACCTATATATGCTAATGCTCCAGATACACCAATATCAATGAAAATTGCTACTGAATATAAATTAAATAAAGGTAGTAATTGGTGGATACATTGTTTAACATCAAATTATTTAAGTAAATGGTATATTCATACTATTGAAGATATTAATAATTTTCAAAAAGAAATGGAAGCAAAATTATTTAAATTACAAAATAATATTGAACAAACTGCATTAAAATTATATTTACCATCAGTTAGTACTTTACCTATTATAACAATTTTACAAGAATATCAAAATATTGCTGCTAAAGATGTTTTAGATAGTTGGTGGAATTTTTTCTTTGATATGGTTGGTAAATATCGTGATGTTTATAAAGTTATTAATCCACATGCTGAATCATTTAATAAAGCATTTACATATTTAAATATTCCAAGATGGTATTTAGAACAAATTGGTTATTGGGGACCACCTGGTACTAAAGCACCTAGTTCAGAAAAAAATGCTGATATTTATCCAATTAATGTTCCATCAGAAGATTCATTAGAAATATATCAACAAAAATATCCTAATGGTTATTATGAACCATATAAAATTAATAATATTTATTCGAGTGATAATTGTAAAAGTAATAGTGCTGCATCAAGTGGTAATAATGCAGTTAATATTTTATATGCAGCATTATTAAGTGCTACTTTTGCATCAATTGTTACTTATTTTATACTTAAAAGAGGTGAAGTTAAAAATAATTATACTAGAATTAATTAATTAATTAATTAATAAATTTAGAATTATATGATAAGAATATGGTGTGTTTTTAAATATGTGCGTTTATATATTTATATTATTACTTAAGTTCATAGTTATATATATATATAGAAGTATATATTACTTACTCTATGATCGAATATATATACTAGATATGGAACATACTTTTCACTCCATCTCGAACATACTTACAGGCAATTACGCTATTAAAAATTTACTCAATCCCGAACATATATACACTAGATCCCGAACATATACACTAGATCCCGAACATATATACACTAGATCCCGAACATATACACT
>JACCDO010437465.1_pt1 | contig 16309 bp, 18 predicted proteins | sample 7446101 | NCBI WGS metagenome assembly JACCDO01 (sample SAMN15323440, study PRJNA562643) | freshwater metagenome | isolation source: river surface water | place: USA:Blue River Watershed | collected 2017-08-16 | reverse complement strand
CATTTTTACGACTTTTACGACTTTCAGACTTTATTTATTTTTGATATTTATACTTTTATTTCACTACCTCACAAACTTTTCAATTTTTTTACAATTTATACTCTTTTTTACAATACTTAAAAATTATTCCACCTTTAAAAAAGGTGGAGCCAAACCATTTATTTTTATTATATATTCCAAAAATTGAATTATTTTTTACCTTTATTTTGTTCATCCTTTAGACCTGCTTTAACTCTACGTTCGTGTCTCTCTTGTGACCTTTCTTCATTATATGTTTCTTGTTTTTTATTAGCCAATAAAATATCCGCTTCCGAAGACGCATAGGTCTTTTCCCTAGTAAACTTATTACCTGACTTCTTTTTTCCAAACTTAGACTCGTTATTATTCATTCCTATATAATTAATATTTTATAATTATTAGTGTAATTTATTTCAATTTTTTATATAAATATTATAATATTAAATGGAATTTAAAAAACAATTTCCATTATATCAAAGGTTACAAGAATCAGCAAAAGTATTATCTAATTATCCTGATAGAGTTCCAGTTATATGTGAAAAGGATAATAGACTGCATAATTGTAATATAAAAAAAAGAAAATATTTAGTTAAGAAAGATTTAACGATAGGACAATTTATATATATTATTAGAAAACAAATAGAAATCAATAGTAGTATGGGATTATTTTTATACACAAATGGCAGAATATATTCAAGTTCAGAAAAAATGGGTAATATCTATAATAAAAATAAGGACAACGATGGATATTTATATATAAATTACGCTTTTGAAAATACATTTGGTTAGTATTATTTATTTTTTTTATTCTTTGTCATCATTATATTAGAGAAATTAACAAATAATTTTATTATAAGGGATACAAATAAGTAAGTATTTATACTCTTAGAACAAAGATTCTGATTATTTAATGTGCCCCAAAATATAATTCCTCCTATTATATTCCATATTACTAAAAACAGTTGAGAAATATATAGTATTATCGATAAAAACGAAAATATTATTATTTTATAATCATCGCTATGTATTGTAAAATTTAAGTTTATTAATAATACTATCAATACTCCAATTACATAATATGCACTAACTAATAAATAGGTCTTCATATTTATTAGTTCTAGGTTTTCCGGATAAATATCTAAACAAGTATCATCAGTATAACCAAATACTAAATCACAAATTATAAATGGAGATACAAGTATAATAACTAATAATATAATAACTAATTTTATAATAGTTTCTTGATTTTTATTATTTTTATTATTTCTATTATTTTTAGGTTTTTTATTATTTTTCAATATACCCTTTAAACTATCTTCGGTAATAATCTTCTTCTCACAAATACCGCACTCAACATCAGTGAAAATTTCTTCAGATGAAACTGGAACAATAGATGTATTAATTGTAGACATTTTAATTTTTATAAGTTTAAAATTTGTATATTTATTATTCAATTTTTTTATAAATAATTTAGTAGAAATAATATAAATAATATATATTAACTACTATTATGGAAATAGATAATAGAAATATGTACGATATTTTAAAAGAGAAAACAAAAGTTCTTTCACTCAACTACCCTATAGGTAATAAGTTTAATAAGTTTATTGACAATTGTGATTTCACAATGAATAATAAATTCGATTATACAGAAAAAATATATTCAGAAGAACTAACGAGAGAGATATTATCAATAATTGATAAAGATACAATACATATGTTAGAAACAATAAATGGTTTTAAAAAATATAGTGATATTGGTGATTTATATAGTTTATGGAAAATAATATATATAAAATGTTTCAATCCTATATTAATAATTGGCGCAGGTGTATCCGGATTGACAATTGCGTCTGGAATTAAAAACCAAAATTTTTTAATATTAGAAGCGAGAGAACGTATTGGTGGGCGTGTATTTACAAACGATAATAATCTTGATATGGGTGCTGCGTGGATTCATGGTTCAAATCACGATAATCCTTTAAATAAGTTTATAAACATAGACAATTTGATCCCAGTTTCGTCATGTAATCCTTGGATGCATTCAGAAAATACCAAAATAAAGTATATGAATAAAACACACAATATTACTGAAGAAATGCGTCAAAAATTAGCGGCAAAATGGAATTCAATAGCGTCAAAAATTGGTAATATTCATAATAAAACAATCATTGAGGGTTTTGAAGAGGTTAAAGAAGATTATAAACAAGATGATGAATTTGATAAAGATGATTTATTTAGTTTTTTATATATGATAGAAGTGTGGTGTGGTGGAAGTATAAAAAACATTTCGACATCATTTTTAAATGAAAATAATTATACTAATGCATTATTTGGCGATTATGGTGGTTCGCATTGTTTATTTAAAAATGGTGCAAAAACATTGATAGACGAAATAATAAATACTTTTGACGATAAAGCAGAATTTTATAAAAAAATTAAATATAATCAAGTAGTAACAAAAGTTATATATAATGATTATTATGTAGAAGTTCATACAAATGAAGGAAATATATATCACTGTAATAAGTTATGTATTACAGTGCCACCGGGACCATTAAAAAATATTACATTTTCACCCCCGTTTAAAAATGAGCGCTTATCATCTTTATCTAAAATCAAAATGGGTTCATACAAAAAAATACAAATAGAATTTAACAAAGATGATATATTTTGGAATGACATAGATAGTCCAATGTTCTTAACCTATAATTCCAAAATTGATGGCGAAAAGTATTACTTACATAACGATAGTGCGGTGCATAACGACAGTGCTGAGTTCCCTTATATATTGTGGAATAATTATAAGTATTCCAAAAACAAACCAATATTAGAAGCGATTTGTCCTGCTGATGTTGGATGGAAGTTACGCGGTATAAATGACGAAATAATTATTGATACTATGATAACACAATTACGAAATTATTATCCAAACATGCCAGAACCGAAAGCTTGACACATAACTAGATGGGAAGAAGACATCTTTAGTCAAGGTGCTTATTCTTATCATGATTGCAATATTACAGATAAAGATGTACATAATGTATATGAAAATATAGATAATGTTATATTTTTTGCAGGTGAACACACAGATCCGCTTTATTATGGATCTTTACACGCAGCGTATAATAGTGGTGTAAGAGTTTTAAACGAAATGAATAATATTAATATTTTATAAAAATTGAATAAACAATATATGCGGTAATTAATGCTAAAACAATATTCATTTTGTTATGGTGAAAAAAATTATGTTTCATATGTTTTTTACCTCCACCATAAGTTGTTTCATATCCAAAAGACGTCTGTTTATTCATAAAATACCAAATTCCACCACCAACAATAAGTGATAAAACTACTACAACTATTAATAGTGTAACTGATCCACTCATTTATATTATAAATATAAATAAATTATTTAGATTTATATTAAATTATAAAATTAAACCCAGATCACTTTTGCCATCCCATTGACAACTCGATCCCATGTGTTCTTGATAAAAACTTGCGTAATCCTTTGCATCAGTTTCCTTGTCTATCACCTTATTTTCTTTAAGTACTTTAAATAAATAATTTATTTTTAATTCATATCTATCGGCAAGTTCATACATCGATAAACTGCTATCCTTATAATCTGAGATAATATCACGAATATCATCCGCATCAAGAGATCTTTCTCTAAAATCACACTCTTCTTTTGTCATATCTTCCTCTAATTCTTCGTCATATTCTCTGCGACCAATAATTTCAATGCGACATTCAATATAATCATCTGCTGATCTTAGTCCTTCTCTAGAATCCTCCCATTGAGGAATCAATTCATATAATTCCTCCATTTCCATACCATAGGCATACGCTGTTCTTCTTATACTATGAACTGTATGAAAATAATCCAAAATTTCAGGAGCATTTTCCTCATTTCTTGCATCTATAGTCTCTTTCAAAGCGTCATTTTGTTCTTGCAATTTTGAAATTTGCTTTAATTGTCTAGAATTTAGTTCCTTTAATTGTGTAATTTCATTTTCCATCATCTTTATTTGTTCCTTCAGAACTTTATTGTTTGCGTAAATATCAAATACACTAGTATATGGGTTCATATTATTAATAATATAAAAAAATCTTTATATTATTTTCAATTTTATTTAATGACGTCTTTTTGATTTTATACTGTGTCGTCTTTTTGATTTCTTATTACGACGTCGTTTTGATTTTCTATTCTTTCTTGATTTACCTCCTCGACCTCCTGGTGGAGGATGAGGTGGTAGAACATCGTAATCTGGTGGAGTTGGCTGTTGAGGTAGAGTTGGTTGAGTTCCGTCATTTGGTAAATGTATAATATTTCGTGGGTATTTTAGTGGATTGCCGAAAGTATACATACTAATAGACACCCCTTTCTGATTTAAGAAATCAACAAACATATATTGTGGTGCGTTGATACCAGGATAGACGATAACTTTATCAAATGTACCTTGTACTCTACCTGGACCTTCGTTTGGTGCCTCAAAAGAATATCTTTCTCCGGGAATTAAATTTGCTAAATCTACAAATCCTTGAGACATATATATATTTAAATTATATTATTTTAAATATTGAATTCTGGAATGCTATAATGGTCGCCATTTTTGACATACTTGGCAATAATTTTAGGGTTCACTTTATTGACAACAATATCTTCCGCCTGATATACATTATTTGCTTTATCGATATAATAAATGATACCTTGAATATCTTGCGCCCACACCTCGACCTTTTGAGTGGTAACCTTGGTTTCAACTTGTCCATCAATAATTCCGTGCGGTGTTCCCTTCATATGAGTACCACAATATTCACTACCCTCTTTCTTGCGTCTAGTACATTGTTCGCAACTGGCTCTTTTGGCGCAACATCTATCAAAAACTGGGACAAAATTCTTGACGCGCTTTCTCTTCTGAAAATCCTCTTTTCCAAAAGATAATCGGTTATAATCGTAAATATATTGAATTAATTGATTAACACCATCATTTTTCAAAATATTTAATTGCGTTGCTCTTTCTCGGATATCATCCTTAAAACTGGTGATATAGGTTTCAACCTTCTTGTTTAATCGTCTTTCCATATTGTTTTATGTTATATATTATATTGCCAATTCTTTAGTTCAATTTTTTTTATATATAAAAAAACTACTTAAATAACCATATAAATCCAGGCATAACTGTTATGAAGTAATTACACATTACTACAACACGAATTTGATAAAGTTCTGATGATATTTTATCAATTTTAGTTTCAAGTGCTGTATTATCTAATTTTTGATATTGGTTAGATTGTGAATGAGTATGTGTATAGCGTCTGATAATATTAAATAATTTATTACTTCGAAACATAATATTTATAATATAAAATATACCTTTATATCTATTATAAATATTTAGATTTTCTTCTTTCTACCCCTTTTTGGTTTCAATGGTTCAATCGTATTTTTATTAGGACTAGTATTAGGAATAATATTAGTATTATTTTCAGGTTCATCAATTATAATTTCACTCATGACAGATACATCATCTGAAATATCATTTGTTAAGTTGACTGTATCATTATTATCTTTACTCAAAAGATTATCACAACTTTCACTTATACTCTTTAAATTATTAAATACATTTTCGTCGGTAATCTGAGTTTCTTCATTAAAGATTGTTATTTTATTTGAATCGGTAGATACTGGTGTATTATTATGAACAACATTTAGTTCATCATCACTATTATCTAAAAAGTTATTCATTAATTTGACACTTTCTTCCGTATCATTAATATTGCTTGATGTTTCGTTTACTTCTATATTTAATGCAATAGTGTTATTAGATTTTAGGACACTAGTAAAATCATCAACAATCTCCTTCTTTTTATGCTTATTCATTTCAATAGAGTCATCAAATCGAATATCGCTACTTATATGTGTATACATTAATTGAATTTTATTACTAAATCGCTTTAAATATTTTGTATGTAATTTGTGAAAAAATTCAATATATGTTAAAAACATAGATGTTTTTTCTTTCATAACATTTAATTCAAAATTATAAGTTGTAATAAAGTTATCAATATTTAATCCTAGCGCTTGCTTTCCTCTATGTATATTTAGTTCGTTCTCTCTTGTAATCAAATTAGATATAATTGAATTGATAATGACAAGTATGTTTTCATGTATTTCAGTAGTTATTTCAAAACTATATTCTTTAAACGGTTCTAAATCCTTATAAACTGGAAAATTATTTACCTTGATTATTTCAGTTATTTTCTTATCATTTATATTTTCATAAATATATTCACTTATTATTTTGTACAATTTAAAGTATTCACAGTACATGCGGTTATTAATTGCCAAGAAAAGACGCTTCATATCATCATATTCAAGATCAATTAACTTACTTTGAAAATGAAACGAATCTAAACCAAAAACGAAAAGTTTGTTTTTATTATTTTTAATGAATTCAGAATAAAATAATTTCAACTTATTTATGCGTAATTGAAGTATATCAAAAACACCCTTTACGTTATTTCGTATACCTGTTATATTATTAAAATCACTCTTTAGTTTACTTATTCTATGCTCCATTAATATATGGGAATAATATTTTTAATATCAAAATAAAATAAAATAAGTATAATATTTATAAATGGTAGAAATTGAAGAAAACGAGGAAATTATCGTATCTAACAAATCGAAAATAGAATGGACGCTTGAACACGAAAAAATATTGATTGAATGGGCTGATAAAGCAATGTGCTATAGATGGCTTCATTCAAAAGCAAATTCTATGTATTCTAATTTAAATGCGTGGTATACTATTCCAGTGATTATTATTTCCACATTAACCGGAACTGCTAATTTTGCACAAGAAAGAGTGCCATTGGTATATCAAAGTTTTTTTGTAATGATTGTAGGTGCGTTTAACATTACTGCCGGTATTATAACAACAATACAACAGTTTTTAAAAATAACACAATTAAACGAAGCACATCGTGTTAGTAGTATAGCATGGGACAAATTTTACAGAAATATTAAAATAGAGTTAGCAAAACATCCTATAGAGAGAATAGATGTTAAACAAATGATTAAGATGAGTAAAGAGGAGTTTGATAGACTAATGGAAACCAGTCCTAATATACCTGAAAAAATACTAGAACAGTTTAAAGAAAATTTCAATAAAGAGGCGATATTTGAAAAAATTGTTAAACCTGAAGTATGCGATATTCTTATTCCTACAAATGATTATAGAAACCCTTGGTTTAATGAAGAGAATCGCGCTAAAGCAATAAATGACAGTATAAAAATTCGAATGGTAAATGATAATAAGCACAAAAAACAAATAGAATTAAATAATAAGATAGTAACTGATTTTGTTGAACTATTTAAAAATCTAAATAATAGAGAACCAATGGAAACCGAAATTTTTGACAATTTAAAGGATAAAATCGACATAGTAACTATAAAAAAAATAATTGACGACAGTAAAATACTAAATTTAGTTGTCAATATAAATGAAGACGATGGAAGTATTGTTTAAAACATATTATTAAATTAAAATCTAAGTCTTTGGATATTCATTTGGTAAAATTAGAGTAGAAATAATTATGAAGATATAAAATAGTACATATGTTCCGTATACATCTTCGCCTACACCATAAAACTTAAGTATATTGGTTAAACTATAAAAAAATATTATTGAAATACCTACAAATGTAATCGCATTCATATTCTATATTATTATTTTAGATTATTAAATAATATAGAAATCCTTAAAACATTACATTATTAAATAATCAGAACCTTCTTCATATTTTTCTTTTAAATATGATTTATTAATAAAATGATAACTTAACGGTATTTGTTGTTCATATTCCTTTAAAACATATATTGGTGTGTTTTTTAAATAATCTCCATTATCTAATTCTATTTTTCCCAAAAAAACTGAATCATACAATTCTGACCATTTCCCATCATGATCCGAAATTCTCATAGTTAATAATTCTATCTGCTTATCTAAATTTACATCATCTAATCGCTCTTTTTTTATTTCCGAACTATCAATTTCATCATTTGGTAAATTCTCAACTACCTTCATTTTACCTAGAAACAAAGCAAACCTTACAATACTTCCTTGTTTATATCTACCATATTCATTATCTGTTATCAAAGTGTTATCAATTTTAACCGGTTTACCAGTTTCAGACCATCCACCTTGTCTAATTGAATTGTTGAAATCTGTAAAATAAAAATATGGTCCTAGTATAGCAGTTTTATCTTTTGTAGGATTACCAAAAGTATATACAAAGGTAACTTTGTTGTAATTCATACCATTCATTCCAATATATCCAACAATTGGTAATTCATAATTATCACCATTTTTATTTTTTAAATATATAAAATCAATATTATTTATAAAAAAATTAGAGACGTTCGAATCAATAAACAAATTACATATACTTTTGTGATTAATAATTTCATCTAATAATGTAAACCACATTTTATTAATTCTATAAATATCATATATTTGTAATTTACAATCAGTTAAATCAAATATAATATGTACATCTCGACTATTTTCTAGACAATAAAAACCTTTAAATATTATTTTTTTGTCAAAATCAGCGTAGTTATTTAAATCTAATAAACTAAATAATTTTAATTTTGTTATTTTGATTACACTGTCACCTTTACTATTTGACATAACTTTAATTTCAGGAAAAAATAATGCATTGCTTAATTCATCCTTCTCTAATAAAAACTTTAAATATGGACAACTTCCATTTGTTTTAATTTCATAAGCAACTATTTTTATTATAATATTATCAGTTAATATATCATCAATATCATCTACTAATTTATCAAGTGCTACATAATTATAAAAAACAGGTTCTGTAGGAGTATATATATCATCTTCATCTTCATCTTCCATTTTATAATTATATTATTGTATTTTCTTTATCTAATTTCTTTTTAATATATTTTCTTTAATTATTTTTTATATTTTCTAGAAATTATTTATCTATTTTACGTTTAATAGTTTCTTTAATTTGTTCTTCTCTACTGTCCAAAACGTGTTTTGTTAAATCTTCCGCTGTTTTTGGATCACTCTTGTAATAATTTTGTAGTGCAGACAATAATGTTTTACCGTTAATTGGTTTTTTAATTTTGCTTTTCTTATAAACAAGAGCGCCACCATTTATGTCAAAACAATCGATAGCGTTTGTTTTCATAGTAGTAACCAATCCTTCTGTCAACGCCTTCTTTTTATTAGTTCGCTCTTTTATTTCTGCTTTTAATTCATTAATTTCGGTATCCATTTTAATCCATTCTTTAATATTATTAATTAATTGTTCTTTTGTCTCCATTTAATTAATAATAATATTTTATATTTATATTTGTTAAACAAATTATTTATTTATTTTATTAATATGTCGTTTACATAAATTATTTTCAAAGACTTTATTGCCACATATTGTTCCTATATTTTTTCCTGACTTTAAGATTTCTTGACATAATATTATTGGTTCTTCTACTACATTAGAAACACCTATTACTACATTTTCAGTTGTTATATCTAATTTAAAGGTATCCTGTATAGAATTTTCCGGATCTTTTATCTCTTTGCATGCTTTTTCTGTCTTCACTTTTTTTTTCAGTTTCGCCTCTTTTTCTTTTTGTTTCGCTTCTTTTTCCTTTTGTTTCGCCTCTTTCTTTTCTTTCTGTAAATCCTCCTTTATCTTTAACTTTGCGAGTTTGTTTTCTTGTTTAACCTTATCCGAAATTTGTTTTTTATAAGTTTTAATAACTAATTTTTTATGTGTCCAACAGTAATATTTTTCATCACCATAATTCTCTGTTGTATTTCCATAAGTTAATTGTGTCCCCATAAAACTACATTTTATATATTTACAATCTTCCAAAATTAAATTTGAATTATACACTTCTGTAATATTCTGACTATTTACATTAAAATAAATATTGGGTGTTAAATATTCGCATTTTTTATAATAACTTGATGTTGGTATACTATCTGTATCCTCATCATAATTCGGATCAATATAATTAACACCGATTACTTTTGGTAAAACCATATTTTCATAATAGGGCAATAAACTCGTTGATTTTTCCCTACAATAAGGACAACGTATTTCATTTTGTTTTAAACGCGTGGCGCTACCTTCCATATTATTAAATTTTTGTTTGTGATTTAAAACGTCATAATATAAAGGTAAATAATTAAATTTATGACCACATTTCATTTCTACAAATTTATCAATTAATGGTTGATTTGTGATTAAGCATTTATTATTGTCTTCATCTGATTTATTATTATTTTCTTCATCATCTAGTGATTTATATAATTCAGAAAAAAAATCTATACCTCCTTCTACACTATATTTTTTCATTATATATTTATATTTTGAGATATATCTTTATATTTTATTATATTTAAATATTTTATCAATGCCATCTCCAGAAGTTTGGGGTCCTGTTACATGGACATTATTTCATGTTTTAGCTGAAAGAGTTAATGAAAATATATATCCACATATAGCGGGACAATTATTCGATGTAATAAAAAAGATATGTAGTGCTTTACCTTGTCCTGAATGCGCACAAGACGCTACACGATTTTTAGCAAAAATAAAATTACAAGATTTAAGAACTAAAATTGACTTTAAAAATTTAATTTATATGTTTCATAACTATGTCAACACTAAAAAAAGAAAACCATTATTTAAATATTCTAATTTAGACGTTTATAAAAAATATAATATTTTATTTGTTTTTAATAAATTTATATCTGTTTATCATACAAAAGGAAATATGAGACTTTTAGCAGAATCTTTTCAAAGGCAATTTATTGTTCGAAATGTTAGGGAATGGTTTAGTAGAAATTTAGGATTTTTTATTTCAAGACCAGAACCTGCTACTGTTCCTTCTGTTGCTCCCGAAGTTGTTCCTTCTGTTGCGCCTGAGGTTGTTCCTGAGGTTGCGCCTGAGGTTGTTCCTGAGACTGCGCCCGAGGTTGTTCCTGAGACTGCGCCTGAAGTTGTTCCTGAAGTTGTTCCTTCTGTTGCGCCTGAAGTTGTTCCTGAAGTTGTTCCTTCTGTTGCGCCTGAGACTGCGCCTGAAGTTGCTCCCGAAGTTGCGCCTGAGGTTGCGCCCGAGGTTGCGCCCGAGGCTGCTCCTGAAGTTGTTCCTGAGGTTGCTCCCGAGGTTGCGCCTGAGGTTGCTCCTGAAGTTGCGCCTGAAGTTGCTCCCGAGGTTGCGCCTGAAGTTGCGCCTGAAGTTGTGCCCGAGGTTGCGCCTGAGACTGCTCCAGAGGTTGAAAGAGAATCAACTGAAAGTGAACCTACTGAAGTCGAAGCAATTGAAATTGAAGTTAAAGAAACAAAACAAAAAAAAGGTAGAAAAAGAAAAAATGATTAACTCATTTTAAATCATAATTAAATATAAATAATTTATACATTTCAATTCTTTTAATTGAAATATATGTAGAATGATTAAATGTTACCTACAAGTTCTCCGTCTTTAAAAACATTACATTTAAAGGTTTGCTCACTAGGTTGATAACACATTTCTTTGCTACTAGAGACTTCATTAAATATCAAATATTTACCGGCACCAGCGCTATACATTATAGTGACTATTGCTGCGGAAGATGCTGCGCCTAATAATATATTTAATAACAAATCAACGTTTGTAACACATTTTTTATACATTTTCATAAAAATATCTAACAACCAATAAACAATAAGAGGACCTATTATCCACCAATTAATATCACTTGTCGAGAACATTGGCAACCCAAGATACATGAATGTAAAAGCGAAAACGAACGCACTAAATGTTGGATTACCATAATTACTGTATTGAACACTCGTACAAATATCATTTGAATTAAATTGAAATCTTGCCGCCTTTGATACCCAGTAAACATATTCTCGTATAACACAGCATAGTAATAAAAATGCTAAATATAAAAATCCTTTAAAGTTTTGAAAAATTAATGACAAAAACACAACAATAAAGGCAATAATAATAGGAGAATACCACGACAACCATACAAACATAGTAAATGGATTGAAAAATTGTAGCGCTGAACCTGCACCTATATTAGCGCCTGTATTATTGATAGTTCTTATTCCTTGTTGGACATTTGTATTCATTATATAATAATAAATATTATTTTATTATTTTATTATTATAACAAATAATCAAATTACTATGGTTATTTTTCTAAAATTAAATCAAATACTTCTCTTATGTGACTTACAGAATGAAATTTAATACCTTTTATAATTTCAGTATCTTTGTATTTTTCCATAATCTTATCAAAATCCTTATCGTTTTCTTTTGGAAATATAAATTCGGTTATTCCTGCTTTTATAGAATGAATTATTTTTTCTCTGAGTCCCCCAATTTCTGTAAGTTGATATCCAAAATGCGTCTCTCCAGTGATACCAAAATGATTTTTTATTTTAATATCATTAAACAAACTGTAGATTAATACTGTGAACGCAGTTGTTGCTGATGGACCGTCCTTTTTGGTGCTTATATCCGGACAATGAATATGAATACCACACACACTATTATTTTTAGGGTCATTATATTTTTCAATCAATCGTTTTTGTCTCTCTACACTCGTTAAATTCCAAGCGTTTGTTAAACTAACACTAATTGATTCTTTCATGACCTCTCCCATAGATCCAGTTAAAACCAAATCCAAAAATTTATTTGACGGAATAAAACTAGATTGAAGCGGTAACACTCCTCCTGATCCATAACTATTCGCCCAAAGAGCGTTAATAAGACCAACTCTATTATCATTATGGATTTTATATACTTTTGCTTTTGGTCTGTCCTTAAAATACTTATTAACAATATCCTCTGTATTTATTACAATTGGCAATTCAATATTTATGTTTGTATTTAACTCTTTTAAAAGATTCAAATTTATCTCTCCAACAATTTCAAACAATTTCTCTTTTAATTTTCGAACTCCTGGTTCTAGCGTATATTCTTCAATTATAAATTTAATAGTCTCTTCAGAAAATTCGATTGTGTCTTCTAATCCAACCTTTTTATAAATTTCTGGAAGTAAATGGTTATTACATATGACAACTTTGTCTTCTATTGACAAACTTTCAAATTTGATTCGATGTACTCTATCTAGCAATACTTTATCTATTGAGTCGACATCATTATATGATAAAATAAATAATACTTTGGATAAATCAATGTCGATACCTGAAAAATATTTATCTTGGAAACTATCATTTTGGGTTGGATCTAATAGATGTGTTAATATGCCGGTAATTTCCTTACCATGTTCTGTCTTACTAATTTTATCAACTTCATCAAAAACTATAATTGGGTTCATACATTTTTTATCCATTAATATTTGGATTATTTGCGACCATGTAGAACCGACATATGTATAACTATGACCAACCAATGTTGACGCATTAGAATCACCACCTAACGCAATAAGAGCAAATGGTCTACTAACACCATTTTCATCTTTTAAACAGTCGGCAAGACCTTTCGCCAATGTCGTTTTACCTATGCCAGGATTACCTTCAAACCCAAAACACGCTCCCTTTTGTTCACCATTTATCCATTGCCCAATTATTCGCTCGATTTGTTTTTTCGCCTTATCGTGTCCGTGTACTGCTTTATCCAAAATATGTTTTACATCACCCATATATTGGGTTATTTGTTTCATATTATCTACAATTTTTGTTATATCCTTATTAAGGTCAGTCTTATTTAAATGTTTATTAGTATTTGTGGTTGCAACTGTTTTAAATTCGGTAATAATATCATTTATTATGACTTGACCATCACTATCCTGTAAAAACCCATCTATCATTTCTGTAATACTTAAACATATTTCGTCTTTGGTCATATGTGAATATTTAAATCGATTCTTATTATGCTTCTTTTTTATAATATCTAACGCCTTAAGGTTTTCTATTATTTTTTTCTTATCACCACTAACCAAATAAGTTTTTATTTTTTCAATAATTTGACCGACATCATTTGTTTCTATACTATCACCTTGTATAATTTTAACGTATTTAAATATCTCAAGACTTGTGTATTTTTCTTTATAAGGAATTTCAGGAAATAAATTTTCAATATTATATTTTATATATATATCCTTAAAATGGTCTCTTATATTGTTCATAATATGTAATACAGGTTCTCTCTTATAAACACTAAAAGGAATTTTTAAAAGACCGTCCAAGTATTGGCGCGCTTTTGACCCAGAGTCTTCGGACTTGGCTTTTACTTCCTTTAATTTCATCATAGCCTTCTCTTTAACATTATCATTTGCTTTTAAGAGACAAATTTGTTGTTCCAACGGAATTTTATTAATATCAAAATTTGATAACTCATTTGTATATTGTATTGTCTTTTTCATTGCATGTTTAAAACATTGTTTTATTGACCAAGGAAAACTGTCAAACAATGTGGTTTGTTCTTGTGTATCAACGCTTCCATTTGAATCATTAGAGAGAAGATCATACAATAAATACGCCAAATATTGGTTTTCATAATTAGACGATTTTATCAAAAGACATATTAATGTATTTCTTTTATTATACATATCATCGGAAACAAACTCCTTTACTACTTGCGAAATTTGTTTTTGATGAATTGTATTATTCATAGTCAATAAACCAGCGAATTTATTATAAATATCTATATGATTATCATATACAAAATAATCCTTCAAAATTAGTGATGACATGAATACCTTAAATGTGTCATCTTTAAAGTTTTCTTCATTTGGCAAATTTGATAAAATATTTTTTTGCTTCATTAAAATATACTGATTGTTCAAAAAATCTACTATAATATCATCAACTATTCCGTAAATTATAAGACTTTTCTTTAACGTATGATTTGTTATATATAATTTCATACCGTAAATTTTCAAATGTAACTGTTTATAACTGGATGTAATTTCACTACAATCGAAATTTTTTGTTTTATCATCAAAATCATCATATTTTTTATTTTTATCATCCTTTTTCACTATAACTTTGTAACTTGTGGGATGAAAAAATTTTTTTAGTAATTCATACTTCTGATCTTCTTGTATGTCTGATGTTAATTTATAATTATTACCAAAACAAATTATAAGTAGATCATCCAAGTTTTGCGTGCCATAATTCTTAAATAATCCTGATAATTCATTATTAATAGTTTGTAGTCCATTTATTTGAATATCAGTATTTTTATTTCCTTCACTAGTTATTTCATTTATTTTTTTATTTAATTCATTTAATTTATCAATACAAGTACTAATATCGCTAACTCCTAAAATATCAAGAGTTTTATTTTTTTGAACATGGAGTATCGTTTTTTGGATAATATCTTTAAAAAACTCCAACTTCTTATCGACTAAAATATTTATATCATTTGTATTTTTATTATCTTTTTTACTTGTATTATTAGACTTTTCTGACATTATATTCTTATATATTATTATATTTTCATTTTTTTTAATTTACGATTTTATAAAAATGCTTATATTTATGCGGAATATTTTATATACATACTATATAAAATATGTCTTATAGTGATGATGAAGAAAGAGATTTTCAAGAAGGAATGGAACATTGGGACACTAATAATGATTTTGAACCTAACCATGAAGAAGACAATCTAGAACAATTTCAAGAACCACAAAATTTACTTAGTCAAATAAGACAAGAAGGTGATATATATTCTCATTTTGCTAGACAAAATGCTCAACTTAGAAATATGATGTCACAACAAGGAGATATAGAAAGATATGGTAGACAAAATAATGATAGATACAGTATGGAAAATTTTATTGTTGATGTTCTTGATTTAGATATGAATGACGAAAATGTAAGAAGGATGATGGAATGGGGTGAAGCAACTGATTATATAATTAATAAAGCGCTTGAAGTTATTAATAGTGGTGATAAGAAAGAAATACATTTTACACCTGAAGATGATAGTGAATATAAAAAAATAAAGGTGATATATGATAAACTTGCGTCTGATCTTCAGAAAATGATATGCGGGCATCTTAAATTATCACCTTGCCCATCTTATCCTCGACAAACTGATGATGTAATTACTAGCGCATTACAAAGATATCCTAAAATAGAATTAGCAATTAGTCGGGATATGCCATTTGGATACAAATTGAAAGTAATTGCAGATTATCTTGAAGATAATGCAAAAATTGAAGCAAAAGGAAGGGGTGGAAGAAAAACTAAAAGAAGACGTGTTATT
>JACCDO011149378.1_pt1 | contig 16310 bp, 9 predicted proteins | sample 7446101 | NCBI WGS metagenome assembly JACCDO01 (sample SAMN15323440, study PRJNA562643) | freshwater metagenome | isolation source: river surface water | place: USA:Blue River Watershed | collected 2017-08-16 | reverse complement strand
TTCGTTGGATTAAACTTGTAAACATCTTGATTTTCATCATGATATTTAACTGCTTGTACTAGTTGTTTAATATCAATATCTAATCCATAATAATTTTTAGGATTATATTTTTTAATAAGTGGAATTAGCTTACCTTTACCACAGCCAAGATCTAACCAATTTTTATTAAGAGAAGGATTAATCTGATTAATTGTTTTTGTTAAATTATCCATTTGAGTACTTAAACAGTTAGATATTACTTTGTCACTCACTTTTTTATTAGAATCATAATAAAATGATTCTAACTCAATAGAATCAGATGACCAATCATATTGAATCATATTAACAATTGAATCAACAATATTATTTGTATTTGGTTTTTTCTTATCATATCTATAATCTCCAACAGAAAATTGGTTTGATCCTAAAATAGGATTACATCTATAGATTCTTCCTTCTCTACAAGTTTTATCACCAGATCTAATTATATGAGACCAGTTATTAGATTCACGGTCTACCCATTGTTTGTTAATGTATAATAGATCAATAGTCATCATACTTTTTGGTTTAATTTTAATTTCTCTAGACCCATCAAGAGGTGATAAAATGATACCATCACACTTATATAAGTGATAATCATTAAGTATTTTATTTAATCTAGTATCTGATTCGCAAATAACTTTTGTAATAAGTGTATTATATAGTTCAATATATTGTGATTGATTAGATGGTATAAATTCAGCTGCGAATTTTGGATACCATTTAATTTGCTGATTTGTGTTCTCGTTGATGAATTTATAAAGGTTTAGTCTATCCGTAACCATATAGTCAATAAATTCATCAAAAGTACTAAATGATTTTCTTGGTAGATGTTTAGTAGCTGGGTGAATATCGCGAAGGATATTATATCTTTCTACAATAGTTGTATTTGGAATATCAATATCAAAAATTAAATATAAATCTAAATCTTCAATATATTCTGCTTTTACTTGATGATTATTAATTGTTTCTATTTGTGGATATAATCCAGTTGGTAGATTATTAATAAGAATACCATCTGCTTTTTCTCTAAGCATAAAAGTTTTATAAATACTAATTTCTCCCGGGAGTAAATGTCTAGGGGGTAAATTAGTAAATTTTTGTTTAGCCCATTGATAAATATTAGATCCAGATGATAAAACTGGTTTTGCCATATTAGGTTTAAATGTTTTCATTTCATGAAGAACATTAAATATTTTCGATTTATGCTCAATTGTACGTTTATTTACTTTTCTTTTCGCTAATAATCTAAGATAATGAAGTGCTTTATTAATCTGAACCAAAATACTAACTTGATTTAATTTACCAATAATATTTGCTGTTATGTTTTGTGAACAATTTTGTAAAGAAGAGTAAACATCATAAAATCTTGTGTAAAATGCTAATTTATAAATATCACCATGATCAATATATGTATTATTATCTAAAAATTTGTTTATCATATTATTTTCAATCATGATAGTAAATAACTGTTTAATCATTGGATTATATGATTGAATAAATTTTGTACCATATCTTTTTAGTAAATGATTAAAATGATTATTAGCTACTAATAGTAGGTCATTATAAGAATAACTTAAAATATCTGGTTTAGTTTCAAAATTTAATAAGGCTAAATCAGAATCAGACAATATAACCATAGTTTTAAAAAGAATTTTTTCTTCTTGAGTCTTTAAAATTTTCATAATATTAATATATTGTTCTTTGTCTAAAACTATGTTACTTTCAAATTGATCATCCATTTGATTACTATAACTAAATAGTGAATCTTTTAATATTTCGATACTTTGTGTTGATAAAGGATTTTTATAATAATATTTCATTAATTCAAAACAGGCTCTATTATTGTTACAATTAAATGTAGCAATAAATTCATCCATATAAGGTACTAAGCTAACATATGTTGATAAGAGTTTAATTCTTTTCATAACATATTTATAAGGAATATTAGAGCAAGATAATCCACGAATTAAATTGCTAATCAGGCTAGTTTTCTTTTGAAAGAAGAGTTTATCTTTGGACAAAATATGTTGTAAAATATATTTATAGAGTCTATCATCGGAATTACTAATAGAACATTCAAAATATGTTACAATTTTTTCGTAAGGTAATGTTTCAAGTTTATGATAACTTGCCCAAAACATAAAAGTACCAAATGTACCTGATACCGAAGCTGTATCCATAAATGTGAAAATATCTTTATCTTTAATTTTAATAAATGGTTTTATTTTTTTTAATAGTATTTGTCCTTGATATAGTTTTGTGAGCTTATCCAGTACATCATTTGTAACTAAACAATTGTGTTTAATTACAATGTTATCAATAATGAATTCCATAACTGGATAAAAATGAGCACATTTATAATTATTCATATAATAAGTACTAGTAGGATAATTGTTAATTTTTTCTATTATAGTTGTCATTAACCATGATAATTGGTTCTTGTCGGTATTTACAATTAAATAATTTTTAAGTTTATCAAACTTTTTATTTTCTATTAATGTAATAATATTATGATAATCATTAGAATTCATTATAGGTGAATTTATCATATTATTGATATTATTAATCAATTTTTATTTATATGGTTTACAAATTAAAATCTAATATTATAGTAATATGTTAGATAAAGACACCAATAATGAAAACGGTAAGGTTAATATTACAAAAGAATTTAAAAAATATAAGATACCAATTACAAATGAAAAAATGGAAGAGTTTTGTCTTCCTAAAAAATTTACATTACAACCACAACAAAAATTATTACCTGATTTGTTAACAAGTAAATATAGTCCCTGGACATTATATAAAAATATTAGAGGTATTTTAGTATTTCATCAAATAGGTGCTGGTAAAACATGTACAGCTATTTCGATTGCTGAACAATTTAAAAAAAAATTAAATATTGTTGTCGTATTACCAGCTGCTCTTGTTGGAAACTTTGTTAATGAGTTAAGATCAGAATGTCCTAGTGCTGCTAGTCCAAATGGTGATGAATATATAACAGCTGAAGAAAGAGCTAAATTAAAAACATTAAAACCAGGTGATGATCATTTTGAAAAAATAATAAAAAAATCTAATGAGCGTATAGAAAAGTATTATACAATTTATTCATATCATAAATTCGTTGCTTTAATACAAGAAAATAAAATTAAAAAATTAAATAAAACATTATTAATTATTGATGAGGTTCAAAATATGATTTCAATGAATGGAACATTTTATAAATCGCTAAAGCAAGTTATAGATAATTCAGATTCAACATTAAAAATGTGTTTATTAAGTGCGACCCCCATGTTTGATAGACCTGTTGAAATTGCTCTAACATTAAATTTATTAAAAACAGATGATTTATTACCAGTTTCTAAATTTAATCAAGAATATATTAGAATTAAAAATACATCAGAAGGTTTAAGTTATAAAGCAGTTCACCTAAAAGATTTTAGAGATAAAATTATGAATTTAATATCTTATTATAGAGGTGCTCCACCACAAGCATATCCAAAATCTGAATTTAAAGTTGTTAAATGTTCAATGAGTGACTTTCAATATAAAAGTTATTTAACAACATTAAGTAGTGAAGACCATTATATAAGAGGATCATTTAAAAGCGCAGACATCTTAAACATGCCACAAAACTTTTTCTTAGGTCCTCGAATGATATCAAATGTAGCATTCCCAAATAAATCAATTGGTGAAGTAGGGTTTGGATCTTTTAGGGGACAAGCTTTACAAATACAAAATATTGGAGAATATTCTGCTAAATTTTTTAAAATATATCAAAAAATATCAAAAGCAGAAGGTCCTGTTTTTGTTTATTCAAATTTTAAAGAATTAGGTGGTATTAAATGTTTTGTTAAATTTTTGGAATTTCACGGATGGAAAAATTATAGAAACTTTGGTGAAGGGAAAAAAAGATATGCTATTTGGTCTGGTGATGAGTCTAACAATGTTAAAGATGAAATTAAGTTTATTTTTAACCAAAAATCAAATGAAGACGGTTCAAAAATTAAAATAATGTTAGGAAGTCCATCTATCAAAGAAGGTGTTAGTTTGTTACGTGTTCAACAAGTTCACATAATGGAACCATATTGGAATATGTCCAGAATGTTACAGATTATGGGAAGAGCTGTTAGATTCTGTTCACATAAAGATGTACCTAAAAGTAAGCGTCTTGTTAAAATTTATTTATATTTAGCAACACGATCAGGAGAAAAAACAATTGATCAATATGTATGGTCTTTAGCTAAAAAGAAAAGCAAATTAATTGAACAATTTGAACTTACATTAAAAGAAGCCGCATTTGATTGTGAATTAATGTTTAATCGTAATTATTATAAATCCGATGAAGTTAAATTAAAATGTAAAAATTAAATTAATTATTACCCTAATTTAATTAACTAATTTAATTACCCTAATTTAATTACCATCAACACATATGATAATTTGTGTATCTGTATTAATAACTCTTTTAATAAAATCTAGTAAATCTTCTTTATTAATAGAACTAATTTTTTCGGCTAATAACTGTTTACGATTAAACATATAATGGCGTGATGATATTTCTGGTAAATATTTTCCAATTTTATCACTCATACTATATTCTGGTTCAGTAAATTCATTTCTTAGTGTTTCCGCAAATTTATCAAAATCTGCGTCTAATACTATTTTTTCCATTTGTGAATTAAATGTATTTATTCGTGATAATAACTCACTACATGGTTTTTCAGATTGAATTCTTTGAACAATATAATAATCATCTCTTATAGCTGCCATACTCATTGATACTATATATCCTAATTGTTGTTTTGTTCTTAATTCATCAAAAAATGGTTGACTTAGTATTTGTGATCCTAATGAGGCTAATACATATTCTTTTGGGATAAATTTTCCTACTGGATATAAACATGTAATACAATGTGAAGTTTCTTTTGGATTTGGATGTTGAATATTATAATTAGTTAATTGATTAACAACTGGTAAAGGAAATACTGGAGTAAAAAACATTTTGTTAAATAATGTAAAAATATTAGTAATGCTTTTAATATTAATATTACCATATACAAAACTAGTTAATGTAGATCCAATAAATATTTCACTTATATATGTTTGAACCATTTGTGGAGTTATTGTAGATAAAGCTTGAATTAATTCGGATGATGAATATTCAGTTGTGTAACCTAATAACTTAATTATATATGATGAGTATTCAGAAGGATTCATAAAATCTACATTTTTATAGTTTTCAGCAAAAGAAATTATTAAATTTTCTATGTTTCTTCTATCAATTAATCTAACATTATCATCTAAATTTGTAATAAATGTATTAAATTGACTTAATAATATATGTAATTTAGATATATCATTAGTAGCATTAATAATAATATTAATAGTATTAAGTGTTGGTCTAGGTTCAAAAGTGAATCCATAACATAATTCTACAGGTTTATTCATAATAACATTAATTAAAAAATTAAGTAAAGAAGATGACAATAATGTTAATACATAATTTTGTGGACTAGAATAATATTTTACATTACTAAATTGTAACCAAATATACACATTAGGTTCACCAAATTGAGAAATACCTCCATACCATTGTTTTTCAGCTACAAGTATTGGAACTTCATGTACATCTAATCCTGGTACTAAATGTGGTTCCATATTTAAAAAATCATTAGACAAATTAAATGAGTATTCGAAATCAACTAATTGACTTTGTACAGTACCTTGAGGAATAAGTGAATATTCAGCCCCATATTCTCTTGTTTTAGTATAAGTTAATTGTGTCCCAGGTAATATTTGCGAACAAATTATTTTGATTGGTTTTTTTCTAATAATATGTTGAGTAAATAATTGTAAATATTCTTGTTGAGTTTTAACTTGACTTAAAATAAAACTACCAGCAAAGATATTTGATGTATCATAATAATGATGATTGACAGATAACATATTACATAAATCAGATGTACTAAATTTATTAATACAATCAAAATTTTTCTCCATAATTTTTTGTGTATAAAATGCGACTTCTCTAAAATTCATTTGCATAATTCTATTTAATGTTTTATTTAATACAGCCTCAATATAGTCTATTTTTTCTAAACCTTCTTTGGTTAAATTTAATTTTATTATAAATACACCTTCATGTTTAATATCAACTGATATATTTTTGAGTAAACCTTTATTTTTTAAAAAGAAGTAAAATGATTTTTCTGAATTTGCTGTTAATAAGGTATTTAATAAATTAAAATCTTTTGAATACAAATACGGTGATTGTTCAGGTATTTCCCACATATATGTTACACTATATTGTTGAGATATTGATTTAAGATGGTATGTGTTTCCAGAATTTTCAGAATAAAATGGTTTTACTATAATAGGTCTTGAATGTGATTGTGTTTGTTCTATATGACCAAATGTTGATTCAATAACGTGCAAACATTCATCTGGACTTTTTGAACTTGCTATACAAATTGAAATATTTTTAGTTGTATAATATTTACGATAAAAATCAATAACTCTTTCTCTTATATCTGGTAGTTGTAATGTATTATTAGATCCAGTTATAAATGTATTAACTGGTGAATCAGTATTAGCTAAGTCAAGAGACAATTGAAATTGTCTCCACATATCAGAATTAATATTTTTCATGTGTTCTGAATTAACAGCATTTAATTCTCTCTTAACACTATCAGGATCAAATAATGGATCAATAAAAAATCTGGAGAATATATCAAAAATTTCTTCTAAACCTTGATCAAAAACTTCAAAATAATATACTGTTTCCATTACATCAGTATAAGCATTTGAATAACCACCTAATTCATTTAATCTAGTATTAAAATGATTTTCATCTGGATATTTAGAACTACCCATAAATAACATATGTTCTAAGAAATGTGCTAATCCTTGTACTTCTTTAGGATTATCATATGAACCAATTTTAATACTTATTGTTACAAATGATTTTTCTAATTTATCATCATGTATTAGAGCATATTTAATACCATTAGATAGCTTTCCTCCAACAAATTCTCTAAGATCAAATTTAGGTTTATTTATTATTATCATTCTATTTATTATATTAGTAAATAGAATAATATTTATATTGTTTTTAGACAAAATTTATATTTACATTTATTAATTCATCGTTTATTTTATCAGATTTTGAAATTAAGTTTATTTTTATTAATACTTCATTCCATACATGTATATACTTCTTAAAATCAATATCTCTATAATTAAATACAGATGATATATTACTATCTAACCATAAGTTATCAATTAAATCAATATTTTCAATAATATCTTTTAGATTTTTAGGTAAAACATATGCGTTAATAAAAGGCGTAATTAATAAGTGATGATTTATTGAATTTAAATATTGTTCCGGTTTTAAATTATCATTTTTTATGATTGACAACCATTGTTTGACTTTTTCAGATTTATCCTGTAAAGAATCAATATAACTACAAATATCTTTAATACAAGGAACTTGGTAGTGTTTATAAAATGTTATATTATCAGAGTGATAGTCTTTCATTGAACCGAATTGTGTAATCATTAAATGATAAATTTTTTTTAAATAATCATCAATAACATTTTCATCATAGATATTATTTTGTTTAATGTATGCTAAATGATTGGTTAATTCGATATGATCATAATATTTTGGTTGTGTTTTAAGTAAATTTGTATTAGCTTTTTCAACAACATAATTATACAAATCTTGATAAGAATCATTTGTTGTATTTTGTGGTTTGGTATATAATACTAATCCCATATAATCAGGTTCACAATAATCTAAATTTTCTTCAAACAGTTTATCTGATTCAATTATTAATTTAATTTTTGTTTCATCTAAGCAAAAACACTCATTTGATTTGTAAATATCTAAATTAGTTACATTTTGTCTTAATATATATCTTAAATCATTATGATCAAGATTATTATATTCAGTTTCTGATAGTTGTAAACTCTTATATAAAATATATGTTTGTAAAAATGTTATAATTTTATTAAAATCCATATTTAATTTATCAGTGAACAAGTTTATTAAATTTATGTTAATTTTAAAAAATCTTTGTAAGATTATCCTAGTGATATTTATTTCATTTGTTTCATTTATTTTCATTAAAAATAAACTTAAATTAGCTAAATCTAATGTCATATATGATTTCTTTATATTTATCATATTATTTTTACCCAACGCTTGATAATGTTTTTTAAGATAATATTCAAGTCCTAATTCTGGCCCAATTTCAAGTGAAGATGGTAAATGATCATTACCAAACATAAAAAAAATAAAACATAAGTCCCATATTATTTTAAAATTATTTGTTTTATAATTATTAACAGTTGAGTACAGATCAATTATGTTTTTAATAACTTGATTTGCTTCAATTATTTGAGCAAATCCAATAGAATTAATATTTTTAAGATATTTAACAACAGTAAAATTAACATCCTTATTAATTATTTTGTAGTAACTTTGTTGAACTAATATTTGATGTATTAAATCTGAATCAGTTGTATGTATACAACAGTCGCCAATTATTTCTTCAGAACTAATATATTTAAAAATTTTTAAATCAGATTCTCCATTAATACTTGGTGAATTAAAATATATTGAAGATTGAGGAAATAGTTTATTTGTTTTTATTTTTATAAACTGTTCCATATTTTTTATAAATAAACTAGATGGTCCAATGGATTTATCAATACTGAATCTATTTTTAACCCATTTAAAATAATCAAATACTAGTTCTGAACAAATGTTAGAATTATTATATTTTTTCGATATACAGTTCTCCAATTTTTGATTAGCGCAATCTAAATTATCAAATACTTTCTTAAATAATACTTTTTTCTCTACTGATTCCAAATAATTTTTTACACGTCTTCGTCTTTGTTCAATTACTTTTGATAATGATGGAATTCCGTCAAAAAATAATGATAATGTTTGTATAAATTGTGTATGATGCATTTGTTCAATAAAATTAAACATAACATTTGTAATTTTTTCATATATTACCATTTCCATTATTGATAATCCTGTCTCTTCACCTTCAGTATTTGTTGATGATGATATTTTACTATTTATATGTGATAAAAATCTCATAATAATTTCATCTTCATTAAATCCATCAAATATTTTTTCTAAATCTGTATTTTGATAATAAGGTTTCCAATGTGGTAAACCTAAAATAGTTTTAAGTTGTTTTTCCAAAATATCACTATCACCTGATATAAATGGCAAACATAATAATGTTTTTATTATGTCATTGATTTCATTTTCTATTTCTATAATTTCTTGATAAATTAAAAAATTCATGTCAAAAAAAATATGATTTGATATTACTTTTCTTACATTATTTTCAATATTTACTTCTTCAATCCCATCATTATTAATGGATTTTGAAATAAAATTAGCAAATCGGTCAAGTCCCATTTATTGATTATTATTAAGTATATAAATTTAATCTCTAAATAATAATTATAAATAAATTAAGCATTTGTTTTGATATAATTATGTATTTCCCACATTACTTTGCAATCAATTTCATTATAATAACAAATTTCCTTCATTATTGGTTCTTGATTTATGTCACTTTTAACAGTTTCATATAGTTTATTAGCTAATATCATAGCATTTAGACCATTAGAGCAAACGCTTGATGTATCCCAATTAGATTTTATAAAACCGTTATTATACATAGCTTTTGCTATTGTTTTTAATGAAAAGTCTAATGCTCCAACAATTGTTATAGGTTCATTAATAAAAACCGCATTCAAATCGTAAAATGATATATGTGAATCATTAAATTGTTGATTAATTTGTCTGGATTTAAAATTTTTAAGCATTCCAACTTCAGCATATGACCAATGATACATTTTTGCTTTTGTTTTCTTTTGTTCTTTTAATACATTATTAATCCAGGATAAAAAATCCGTATACATTTTATACTCACTGTTATTATCTTTATGTTCCATAACAAAGTTTTTAAATGTCCAATTACCATTATTTGAATAACCAACACCAATCATAAATATATATTGATTTGAATTATATCCAATACAACCATCTTTTATTATTGAACCAAAATTTGAATTTAGTGTTTCAAAATCTAGATAAAATTCAACAGTATCATTTGGTGCTTTTATCCAATTTGGTCTATCATATAATACCTTAGTAGGTGCTATTTTAATTTCTTCTTGTCTATTTATTGAACAAATAGCATCTACTGTTTTTCCTATTTTTGTAGTACCAAATCCCATTTTTTGTGAGGTACAATTTGGATCAGACCAACTAAATACTTTATTTTGATGTGCTTGTTGACGTCTTTTAAAACCACATTGCCATACTTGTGTTATTTCATTTATACTTTCACTAAGTTGTTTTTTAACATGTTTATATGAACTATCTTTTTCATTTTTCATGTTTGGAAATAATTCTGATCTTGATGGTATGGGAACTAAAGACCAGTTTTTACCTTCTGATCTAAGTGTTTTGATCCAATTAACAGCCATATTTACTTTTTCAATATAATGTTTATCAAAATTATCATAATCAATTGTAGCAAGTTTGTTAAGAAAATTAGTAGTATGTGTTACAACTTTGCATGATTCACTTGAATATTTTTTACCCCAAATATATGCTTTATTAACACTAACTCCTAATATATTGTTTAAACATCTGGTATAAATATATAATTGACCCTTATATGCTGGAATACTTTCTGAATTTTGAATATGAGTATTATCAGCTGTTAATTGTATATTTGAATGTTTAATATCAATAATTTTATAGTGCCACTTTACACCTAATTTTGGCGAACCTATTGATTCTTCTTCAGGATCAATTAGATTATAACCCATTAGTTTATTTATATAATCTGCTCTTACAATTAAATCTGGTAATCCATATGTTGAATTTTCATAATCATGTAAGACTCCTTGATAAATTATTGGAACACCATTTTTCATTAATTTAATAGTTTCATTAAATTTTTCCTCCGATCTAGCATGAATGAAATCAGCAACCTTTACTACTATATGATCTTTTTTTATCAAATTAACTAATTCACTTTCAAAATCAATTCCCGCACTCATTATTTGTTGTGTAAATAGATCAGTTTTAAAATTTGATGAATTAAATGTTTTTGATGTTCTCGATGGTTGATCATTAATATCATTAATATTATATTCTTTTAGATAATCTATTAAAGGATCATCTAACATATAATTACGTATAGATGATGCGCTTACCATAGTATCCCATTTATCATTTTTAATTTGTTTCTTAACTGGTTTAATTTCACAATCACCTAGTTCACTCAGAGCACGTTTTCTTTTTTGTTTAGGTTGATTTTCATTTTCAGTATCAGCTTGATTATATTGTTCTACAACAATCAATCGTCTTTTATATCGAATTAATCTAGATGGTTTATTTAGATTAACAACTGATTTATCTTCTACAGAATAATTAAGTAAAAAATATTGTTTATCATTTAATTGTATCTGTAAGATATATTGGTCTGGTTTTGCGTCAGTTTCTTTTTTTACAAAAAGTTCAAAAGTAACTTTTTTAAATGTATAACGTTTTAATTCTGATAAAATTTCAATAACTGTATTATTATGTGTTGTATCATTTAGATTTGTAACTATTTGATATATTGTACTTGTATTTTCACAAATATACCAGTTATTAGTTTCAAATATTTCGTCGATTAAATTTAAATTTGTTAATTTTGTTCCAAATGTTCTTTCATAGAATACAACTAATGATTTAATAAGTTGTTCTTCTGATCTATGTTTTGGATGGCTTTTGTATGACCAATAATTTATAATTTCGGTTTTGTTCATTATTAGTACATAATAATTATTAGTAATTTTAATATTCATCAATTTTTTTAATTTCGTAGTAATAATGAATAATAGTGAGTTTAAAAAATTTTTAAATCTTATAATATATATATGGAAACAACTAGTAATATTCAACCAGTTGAAGCTACAAATTTAACTCCTGAGGTAAATCCAGGATTTTTTAGTTCTATGTTTACAAAACTTATGGCAAATAAGACATATTTATATATTGGTATCGCAGTAATTGTACTTGGAATTGCTCTGTATTATTATTTTTATAAATTTAAAAAGTCTACTGCTGTTGCACCAGAACCTACTAAATCTACTGAAACTAAAGTAACAGAAAAACCAGAAATAGTTCCTGTAACTAGTGATCCTGAATATTATATATTAGATGCTAATGGTAATAAAATAAAAGTTTCTGGATCATATGTCCAACAACTTCAACCACTTCCAGTTCAACAACAACAACCTTCACAACAAGAAATTATGTTGTTACAACAACAAATGCTTGAACAACAAAGATTAGAACAACAAAGACTTGAAGAATTAAATAGACAAAAATTATTACAACAAAAACGTCAATTAGCACACATACAAGAACAAAAATCACGCAAGTTACAACACGCTTCAGAAAATTCTTCCGATGAAGAAATTAATGCTCATCTTGAACGTATTCATGCTAATGAAGATTCAAATGTAGCAGAGCATAACTTAACACATTCTGAAATAGCAGAATTGACTAGTAAACTTGAAATGATGAATTCTCAAAACAATTAAATAATTATAAAATAATTATATCTAAACTATTTTATAATGAAACCATTTACATTACTGTTAATTGTTATTGCCATTATATGGTTAACAATGAACTATATACCTGTTGAAGATTTTACTGATTTAAATTTTATTGAATTTACACGACTTGATGGAAGCTTAATTAAAAGAGTTAAAGTTGGATCAAGTTACGGACTTTATGGTGCTGAAGTATTATATTTATTTAGACAAGATCAAACAATTAGAATAAATATTCCAGTTAACTTTTCAGTAAACTTAATCTATAAATTTACTAACTCTGCTAAGGGTTTTGCTAAAACTGTATATCTTGAAGCCGGTTCGTATGATATACAAAAATCATATAGTGATATTATTATTGATCAAATCGAAATGAAACAAGTATACGGATTCAATGACAATGAATATTATGTTAAAAATATATATGGAAATATTATATATAGAGCACCTATTTATATTCCTATTGATTGGGATGATATTTATTATAATTATGGATACAATGATTATATTGTTTATTATCCAAGAAAACGTCCAATATTAAATAATTACCCAAGATATTATTATAATACATACCATAACAATATTTTTAGACGCGGATATACTGCTGAATCAAACTACATGCCATCATATAGACCTAATCCTAAACAAGTTGTTAATTCACACCAAAATCCTAGACCTCCAGTTAATCAAGATACTACTGTTTATAAAGGCGGATTTTCATACGCTAAAAGAAGATAATTATTTATCTGATTTTTTAGTCTTTGAAACTTTTTTACTATGTTTTTTTACTGATTCAGTTTCGTTTTCTTTTTTAGAATTTCCACCTTTCTTTACAACACATTTTGGATCCATTTTAAAAGAACTTAATCTATTATCACGCGGTACTATATTTAATACACATTTTGATTTTATTCCATACAATGGTTCTGTACAACCTTTTTCTTTTACTTTTTTATCTTCTTTCATTTTCTTAGGATTTTCTAAACATCTAGATCTAAAATGTTCATACCTATCTCTAACATCTTCATACGATAATCCCGATTCTTTATTTAACATTGTATTTACTGTTTCATGTAACTCATAAATAAATCTACTTAGGGTTTCTCTTGATTTAAAAACACTCAATGTTAAAGGTTTGTTTGTAAAGTTTTTACATAGATTTTCACGACAATATCTACAAGGTAATATATTTTGAATATTAGAAAAAAAACTAAAATATTGTTTCTTTTGTTCTTCTGTTGGATTTATTGGATAATTAAAACTAATTGTATGAAGAGTATGCCATAATGGTGGACCCCATACAGATGTCATCATCCCATCACCCGAATTATAATCTGAATCTGAAAATACATACTTTTTACTCATTATATATAAATAAGATTTTTTTATATATATTCAGTAAAATATTCTTGGAAAATAGTTAATTTATTTATAAATTCCACCAAATTGTTTTTCTATATCTAATGGTAATGTTATACATCCATTTAATTCTTTATAATTTAGTTGATCTAACTTATTTATTCCATCTCCTTGTATAATATTATAGTTATATTTATTAACTAATAAATCTATTATTTTTTCTGAATGTGATAAACCAGTATGTATTATTACATTTTTATTATTATTATTAATTAAACAGGCACAAATGTACCATTCCATAATATTATCTAATAAATTTGATATATCATATTCTAGTTTATTTAATTTTTCAAATTTATTAAAACTAATATTGATATCATAAAAATCTAATATATTTTTGTATTTTGCTTTTATTTCTAAATAGTGTAAACCTAGAGGTGTGTTTTTTAAACTTTCGTAATTATAAATACTTAATACACTTTTAACATATTGATTTTTAAAACAAAAAAATTTATTAATTTGTATAAGATATGTTTTTAATGTAAATTGATATATAAAATTACCTGAATGAATTTGATCAATTATTTCCAAACTAAAAGGTATCAAATGAGGTCTTAAATCAACACCCGTTATTATTTCTGAATTAGATAGATAAATATTTTTAAGTTCTTGAGTGTGTGGTGAATCTGGCCATAATTCACTTAAATTAACATTATTATCACGTGGTACTTCTTCTAGTAAAACTTTACTAGATTTTTTCTTTTTATTTAACCATGTACCTATTGATAAATTATTATTACAAGATTCTAATTTATTATGATTGTCGGCTAAAACAATAACTTTATTATTTTTATTAGCTAAATATGTATAACCAATTGATCCATAAATATTTTGATTCATTTAATATATATAAATAGAAAATATATATTTTAATTATAATGAGCCAAGATTCTTCACATGAACCTGAAAATTATAATAATCTATTTATTGAATTTGATGAAGATTCTGATACTGGGCCTGAAAATCCAACTAAATTTTTTACTTCAACTGAATCATCTAATCATAATGATGAAAAAAATAGATTTAAAAACACTATAGTTAAATCACCCAGTATTGATAGTAATATGAACATCGTAAAAAATAATGATATTACTAATGTTCCTGAATCTACTAATTTAGGTAATAGTATTAATGCTACTAATGGTGTTTCTATTTTAATCCAAAGTAACTCCAACCCACAAATATCATCACGTTCAAATTCAAGTTCTAGTCAAAAGTCTGATTCTGACTCTGAATCAAATAATTCTGAATCACCAGATTATTCTAATAATAAAAACAAAAATATTAATAAACAAAAATCAGCACAAGGCATAACTACTATCGTTAAATCAATGTTAAATAAAACAGATGATAATACAAATGGATGGGATCATAATGCTAATGTAACAATTAAAAATTGGTACAAAATTTTTAAACAACAAAGTTTTATTTATCAAACTATATTAGATAAAAATTTATTAATATCAGATAGATTGTCAGTTGTATCTATTATATCATCTTCTATATTAGGTATTTTTTCTGGTTTTAAAATTTGGATTAATAATGATAAAACATTTCAAGTTACATCTGATATTATGTTGATGTTTTTAAATTTTACTGTAGCTCTAATAACATCTCTATCAAAAAGATATATTGATGATAAAAGAAATGAAGAAATTAGGGCATATATTATTGAAGTTGATAATTTTATTGGAGAAATATCTGCACAAGTTTTAAAAACATCAATGTATAGAATGCCCGCAAATAAATTTTTTAAACTTAATAATGATAAATACACACGACTTATTGCAACAGCACCTAATATGTCTATTACTGAATTAACTTATGGTAAACAAAAATATAAAAATTTCATTGAACAAGCAGAAGATATTATTGTCTAAATAAATATAATTTGACAATATTGTCTTAAATAAAATAATATGTTACAAGAAGAATAAGATACTTAGATTAAGCATCTTCAACTTCACTTGTTGCTTCTTCATCCTCACCTTCCTCGCCTTCCTCATCAGAATCAGCATATTCAGAATCAGACTCGTATGAATTAGAAGCATCTTCTGTATGTTCTTCAGCAGCTGTTTCGTTCATCATTTCGATTTCTTCAGCACTCAAAAATTGGTTGACATCAAATTGATGTAATGGCTTCATAATAGGTGAGCTCATATGATAAATCCACCAAATACGTGTCAAGAGTTTACCCATCAACTTTGCCA
>JACCDO011548684.1_pt1 | contig 16314 bp, 11 predicted proteins | sample 7446101 | NCBI WGS metagenome assembly JACCDO01 (sample SAMN15323440, study PRJNA562643) | freshwater metagenome | isolation source: river surface water | place: USA:Blue River Watershed | collected 2017-08-16 | reverse complement strand
GTTGAGGCATTTTTAATGCAGTGAAAGCTCGCTTCTTACCAAGATGCAGTTTGATTTCGACGACTTTGGTCGATCAGGAACTGCTCCAATGGGTAGTAAGTTGAAAACCAACAGTTTGGGAGTACAAGGATCGAACAAGCATCGTCCGAAGACACGTGATGTCGTGGACAGTATCGGTGAGTGTAATTTAGCACTTCAAATGGACAGATTGACGCGACTATCTTTGCAGGATAGTAGAGACGAGACTTCCTACATAGATGGGATTGCTGATCACTCGGCAACGAAAGATATTATACGCTTAAATTTAAATCCCAAGGAAACAGTCAACACAGATAGAAAAATGAGAACATCGGAAAGGGTGAATAACTGGACTGATGATTGTAAAGTTATTGATAAAGTGCTACAAACATTCAGTGACAACAATGGTAATAACAATGACAATAGTAATAATCATAACCAATCATCTAGGCAGTTACCTACAAATGTGATAACAAAATCAAATAATATCAATTCCAAGATACATACATCACCTATAAGGTCAAAAACACCATCTAGTCTTGCATATACGACCAATCCTAGCACGATATACAACCATCAGAGCCGTCCCGTGTCCCATCAAAGTACCATCAAACCATCTAACTCAATCAATGCTACTGCAGTGCTTGCTCCATATTTAGAAGGTAATTTCAGTAGTAATACCAATAGCTTGTTAAAGTCAAAGAGGAAAATTCAAATAAATAAGAAAAAAGAGTCACAAAAATCCAGTAATGCCATGTTAGAATACACTTCAAATGTAAATAGAGATAGACCAAGCACAACTAGTAACGTTGTAACTAGTATTGTTAAATCGAATGATAATCAAAGAAAAGTATATCAACCACCTGATACAGCTACGCAAGTACCAATAGAACGCCCACAATCACGCAAATTGTATTTAGGTAGTGATAAACAGGCTGGGAACACAGCACGCCCTATGCGGTCAGCGTCATCAGTAGTTGTCGGTGCAACTAATACAGACGATCATCCAAATTTAAGAAGATTATCTTCATTCAATGGATTCGTAAATACATCCTGGCAAGACGACACCTTTCCACACCGCCCACCCTCTCGCCAGTCAAGTGCATTTCCAATTGATTTAGCTGATGCAAAATCAGTAGACAATGAAATAAGTGATGACGATAGTATCGTGGAAGTATGCAGTGATGACGATAGTATTGTGGAAGAAATAGATGCTAAAGTGAGCAAATTAACCTCTAGCAACAACAATAGCAGCAGCAGGAGAGGCAGCCAGAGCGCATTAAATACTATTAATGATCCCGTTCGCGACGGCTTTTTAGATCTCGACAGCAATCATGTCCCATTCCGCATTGAGATCAATTATAGCGCGGTTAATGCCGCACCAAGTGCCGGTGCTAAAAGTGGTATTACTAAGAGTAGCAGTAGTACACGGCGTCCATCGAATTCGTCTCCAACTTCCATCTTTAATTATTCAAACCAATTTAATGAGTATAATTCACCACAACTAGAGCGATCGAAGTCCCTTCGAAGCACTACAAGCGATAAGAAAAGTCCGCCTTCGGTGTTTAATCGCACTAGCCCTATTAATCACAACGAAGACACGGTAGTTTCCGATTCTGATGAGGATATTGAGATATTGTCAGATACATGTGACCACATAACTTCAGAATTAACTCTGGAGACAAGTTTGGGTGAAGATTTCTTGAATTTATTTGCACCAAGTTCACCAAGTAGGTGGTGAAAAAAGGCAGTCAAAGGTAAATATTTTGTTATATATTGTTTTAAACACAGAAGATTTATGCGTGCTTCTTGATTTCGTTCTCAATTGCGTTGGCATCAACACCTTTTAACTCAGCTACCTTAACACCAGCTTTGAAGAATTGGAAAGTTGGTAATGCATCAACACCATACTCACTTGATAGGGCCTCTGCTTCAGTAGTATTTACCTTCAAAAAAGTAACATTCTTGTATTGTGCTGCGAATCTGCCGAATGCTGGTGATACCTTTTTGCAATTCTTGCACCATGGTGCCCAGTAATCAACTACGGTTAAACCAGCTCCTTTAATGTACTTTGAGAAATCAGCTACAGCAGTAACTTCAGTGATGCCATCAGAACCAGAAGCGCCAGTAGAAGAGCTGTCACCCCAAGTAGAATTAAAGTAAGCCTTTGATTTCACTGGATCAGCGTTCATTGTAGCGTCACCTGGTTGCCAATTTGCTGGACATACTTCCCCATGGACGTCAACAAATTGGAAAGCCTTGATAAGACGAATGATTTCATCAACATTTCGGCCAACAGGTAAATCATTGACTGTAATTTGTCTTAATACACCAGTTGGTGAGATAATGTATAGTGCACGTAATGGTACGCCATCAGGTAATAAGCATCCATAATCAGTGGCAACTTTCTTATCAAAATCAGCAAGGATTGGAATCTTCATATCACCAAGACCACCATCAGATCTTGGTGCATTGCACCAAGCCAAATGTGAAAAATAGGAATCACATGATGCAGCGATAACTTGAGCATTAATAGCAGAGAATTCAGGTTGACGATCTCCGAATGCAATAATTTCAGTTGGGCAAACAAAAGTCTATAGTAATAAGAAATGGAATCAGTAATAATAATAATGATAATAAGAATAATTCAGTTATAAATAGTGATTGCCGCGCGTACCCAATCTAAAGGATAAAAGAATAACACAACCCATTTTCCGGCATAGTCATCAAGAGAGATAACTTTCTCTTCCTTGTTTGGCATCAAGGCATTGCACTTGAATGCTGGAGCTTTCTGTTGTACTTGAGGATATGGCATTTTACTATGGATATCGTTTCGTATCTTTTGTGAATGACTCAGAGTGGTTTTTCCTGCACGGCACCACAAGTGGTAACGCGGAACCAGAGTTACAAAAGAGGTTTAAAACATACTCAGGCATTATCTCGCATGAACTATACGAATACCTCCTTCATGTCTGCATTGTCTACTCCACTAACTAACTCCAACGTCCAACGAACAAAAGTCATCAAACACCAAACCGGTACAGTACCCGGCCCACCGATCGCCAAAAAAACTTAAGTCGCCACTCATTAATTACACTGTTCAATCCACCTTGCACGCACAACGTACGCTTATATGCCAAAAGAGAAGTCTAAAAAGGTGGGAGTGAAACTTCGTCACGATCCGCTAAGCACTGAAATTGAGAAACCAGTTGGTAAATTAAAAGCTCCTCGAAAAAATCAAAATGATAATATAAATGACGATGACAACGTAATGAGTGATGATGACCAAGAAGATTTGAAGAAATTCAATAAAAAAGTCGTATTTGAGGATATGAAGCGTAATACTCATAGTAAATCAACAGCAAGAAATCAAGAAAATGATGATGATGAAGATGATGATGATATGAATAGTGTAGAAGGAGACGAAGAAGACGAAGATGGAGAGGACATGATTGAATTTGATGGTGAATATGCAGCAGCAACTGGATTGACAGAAGCAGAAGAAGCAGTTGTTTCAACATTTTTAAATGCCGGAAGAGTAGAAACTAGAACATTAGCAGATATAATTATGGAAAAAATTAGAGAAAAAGAAGAAGGTTATATTGAAGAAGAGGCATCTCAAGCTGATAACTCAATTCCACCTAAAGTAACCGAAGTTTATACAGCAGTTGGTAAATTATTGGCACACTATAAATCAGGTAAATTACCAAAAGCATTAAAAATGTTACCACACTTAAAAAATTGGGAAACTGTATTATGGTTGACTCGCCCAGATGAATGGTCTCCTTGTGCAACGTACGCATGTACTAGAATATTTGCATCTAATTTAAATGCAAAAATGACCCAAAGATTTTTAAATTTAGTACTATTAGAGAAAGTTCGTGATGATATTCGACGAAATGATAAATTAAACTACCATTTGTACATGGCATTGAAGAAAGCTGTGTATAAACCAGCCGCTTTTTACAAAGGCTTATTGCTTCCATTAGCACAGTCAAGCACATGTACACTGCGTGAAGCAACTATAATAAGTAGTATATTAGCTAAAGTTTCGATACCCAACGACCACTCTGCAGCGGCGTTGCTACGATTGGCTGAAATGCCTTACTCAGGATCCACGAGTATGTTCCTTAAAGTTTTACTAAACAAGAAATATGCATTACCACGTCGTGTAGTTGATGCATTAGTGACTCATTTTGTATCATTTCAGAATGAAAGTCGTGTATTACCAGTTATATGGCATCAATCACTTCTTGTTTTCTCACAAAGATATAAAAATGAATTAGACGAAACACAAAGAGAGAAGTTAAAATTATTGTTAAGAGTTCAATTACATCATCAAATTACACCCGAGATTCGAAGAGAATTATTTGGCGTATAGTTATGTTTGTTTCATTGTATTTACTCATTTCACAGGACCTAGCCCATAATCTCTTATATGTTCCCAAATGGTGTGAGTCGGATCCTTCAATTCTTGTGCTACGATTCCGGCGACAGCCAAAATAGCTACTCGTCCGTTGTTCAACTCCTTATTGCGCTTTTCTAAGAACTTTGGATCATCATAAGATTTATTGGGTACCAGGTTTAGGGGATCAAAACCCAAATCGCCAGGTATATAGTCATCTTGCAATTTTGAACGGAAAAAAGATCCATCAACTGACTCCCATCCTTTTGATATTGTCATTGCCTCAATAGATGCAATAGAAGCTAAAATAACAATCCAAAATTGTGGCCATACATTGTAGGTTTGTTGAAAGTGGTTGATGCTGATGCCAAGAATTTTACCACCAAATAATGGATTCCAATTTTCTGCCACAAGCATACCAGTCACAGCAAGCATAGATATTCTACAATGCTTTAACTCAGCTTCTCGCCAAAGCTTAAGAGTATTTGCATCTGTTCTAGAAGCTAAATCTGCAGGATCAAACACGCCTCCCCATGGAAGCTCTCCGGTTAATTCAACATTCCCTACAGCACCTTTTAATTTTGTTTTTATAATCGGCGGAGTTCTTTCGAATGCATTCGTAAATACCACAGCGCTTACAACTAATAATATCCAAATCTAATGGAGAAAGGTTAAAAGGGTAAGTAATGAAGCTATTCAATAAGAGGGTGATAATACAGCGTTACCTTCATTATGCTCATGTACTTGGAATCTTGATTAATTCGTTTGTTGTTTCTTCTCGCACCTCTTCGATGTCTTTACTTCGTTTGTTTCTTTTCGTCACACTTCATTCACACGACGCACGTAGGGATTAGTAGGTATCAAAACGATGAAAAAGTTAAAAAAGAATACTCAAACTGTATGAAAGATGCGCGCTTTGATACTTTTGTTTGTATTTATTATTCGAATGGTGTCATGTTTTCCGTTGGAAAAGGTCATCACAATCGTTGCGCAGCACGAGCCGAACATCAATAGTATCGAGGGACGTGAGCTTGAATACATCAAATTGATAGAGAAAATAGACACGGAATCACTTCCAATTTATGAATTTAGTCGCGATATTAAACGTTTACTTATAACGTTGCATGATAATAGTGACGACTTAGATAAAACAAATTCAATCCATAAATTACATCAATTGTACAATCGATACCTGGACAAGTTGCGCGATTATTATTATATGCTTTATGTAAATTCATTTTCTGATTCTTCTAGAGAATACACAGCCAACACTATTAATGATACGAAGAACAAGATATATTCTGAGTGTGAAAGTGCAATGAAAAATGCCTTGGAGTCTGATAAAGTATACAACGACGTGACTCAGTCATGGACTTATGAGGGTCCTTTACAGGAGCTAAAAGACGATTTAGATAGTTATAGCAGTAGAATGTTGCAGTATTTTGATAGAAAAGGGACTAATGACCAAAATATAGCCCCTAAAAAGTTTTTGTTTCTGGAAAAAATATATCAAAAGATTCCATTTTTTAATCGTCATCGCAAGCGCGTGAAATGGTTGGTTGCGCAGATAATACTATTTAGTTTGAATTTCATACAGAATGAAATTCATCGCAAATCATCTTATCATGCTGCTAATAAGAGATTGGCGGAGATCCCTGCATTTCCTATGCTTTAATAAAACATATAAAGGTAAGATATGTAGCTATAATAACATGTTATTTTTATTTAAAATGTATACACAATATAAGCAAATATGCGATTTAGAATAATATTTAGTATACTATTTGATCTGTTCTAGAGTCATATACTTGAACATTCACCGGAGGATCAGCCTTGCGAAGCATTTTTGCCAAGTATTCAGCCTCTTTAATACTATTGAATACTCGCACAAGTGATATCCCTTCAATAAGAGCCAAATCAACAATATCAGCAGCAGTTTCAAATGTTAAATCTGGCAAAAATCGAGTCAATCTGGTGATACAGTGTCTTCGATCATTATTCTTAGGTTGAATCAATCGTAACATGTAGCGATTTCCAGTATCTGGAACTGCTTCATCATAGGATTTTGTGATTTCAACACGACGAAAGCCTGGTAAAAATCTTATTATCCGAGACAATATATTATCATTATTACTGTTATTATCATCACTTTTCTTCTTAAAATATATCTTTCGCTGCATTGAAGTGCTGGGTGTTGAGATGTAGCTATATACATAGCAATTGAATAGTAGCATCAAACCACATAGCAGCTGAAGACTATTCACACTCATGCTATTGAGAACCTTTAACTACTGCCTGGTTTAATCGACAGGGACTGACTCTTTCCAAAGTGCAAGTGTGGAACTTCAAAGAGCAGTTCCGGGATTGGTGAGTGAGTGAATGAGTGAGTGATTGAGTGTGTGAGTGATTGAGTGTGTGTGTGTGTGTGTGAGTGAGTGAGTGAGTGAGTATGACATTATTTAACAGCATTTACAAGATTATATATATGAACCAGCGCGTGGGCGTCCAGCGCCGCGTACTTGACTTGCTCGGCACTTAGCGGACGCTTGGACCAGTCCGAAAGTTGCTGATTTTTATTTAATTTCTTTCCTAAAAAGATGTAGCAACAATCGCTTAACGACAATTGACTGCTACATTTTTTGTCTAAAACATGACTTTTACGTAGCTTGTAGCCCGCAATGACTCCATCAGCTTGTGCCTGCACACTCTCCTTTGATCGAATTAAAGTTTTGCAGATAGCCTCGATATCCTGGTAGGGCTCAATAACGTCGAATGCAGCATCAAATATCTTGTTATACGAGTTACGCAGCATATTCTTCTCAGCGCCATCCATTTTAAACCCTAGTTTGATAGTCGCGGGATTAGCTAGTAATTGTTGGATCAAAGCCGCAGCAATAGTAACACAGTCAGGTGACTCACTCAATGTCATCAAGTCAAATAACAGGACATAGTTTTCTGCTGCAATCTGGAGTACGCTTATAGAAGTATTAACCTGCTGCTGGTATATATGCGCTGGCCACTCACAGTCAATGCCGATGACCGAAGGACTTTGATTGTCTGCAGAATAATATTCTACGAGTTGTCGCGCTTCTGACAATGAATCCTTGGAGTTAACAACTACAATCGAGTCGTGCAGGTTCGAAGGAAGATCCAAGTACTTATCCATGTTAATGCGCACCTCCAAGTCCATCTCATCAACACTTGTCTCCGCAATATTATGTGCTGCTGCTACACGCTGTAGATCCCCTACGTTATACACCGCAAGTGCTGCTTCATACATCCCAAGTGAACGTAGGTGAGTATATACCCCGACCCACACCTTGACATCACCACACTTCTTCAACTCTTCAACTGCAAGGCGCCACTTCCCTTTATTGATCAAGTTTATGAATTGGAAAGCAGACTTCAACAGCCAAATCCGGCGGTGATAAGTCGAATAAATGCGATGCTTCTTACCAAGTAACTCGCACAAGCGATATGCCAAGTTGTAGGAAAGAATATTTTCAATTGAAAGGAAATATTTGATGTAATTTTCAACCAATTCCTCGTATCTGTCCGCGCTCGCATATAGCGCATGTATGTATTCAAATAGCTGGACCAGACACTGATCCTGCCCATGATGCAGCAAAGAGCAAGCGATATCATCGAAAAGTTCATAGTTGAAGTCAGACATGTTAGCTGCAGCATGAGATGCGCCAGTGATACCCCCACCAGCATCGTTTTTAGCGACACATAGTTGAATGTAAAACTTGGTGCCCAATCCGTACAACTCATGACCATTAATTATATCCCGTAAGAAATTATGGACCAATGCTTGGTGCTCCGGTGGAAGCTGCGATGCGGTGATATTGTATAGCTGGAAGATGCGGTGCACGTACTTGAGGAAGTATGTCATGTTATTCTTGTAGACTTTGAGCTTCTTTTTGTTGTATTCTTGGGCGTCCGAATCATCATTATTATCTGTTTTACCATCCACTTCGAGGGATGCTGCTGAAGACTCGTCGATGTTGACAGATTGATGCACCAATCGACAATCATTTTTCATTTTTAAAAAGATATCAAGAGTAAAAAACTGACCAAAAAATAAATGCGTTTCTTCTTCTGAAATTGCAATTGTTTGAAACGTCGCATTTACTTTGTTGAAAGCAAGTTTAACAGCGTCTAATACAGAAGACAAACAGTCTCTATATTTAAATGCATCATGCTGTCGATTCATGAATAAATAACCCAAAAATCTGAATAATAAAGATGTATCGTATGTCTGAAGTGTACTTACCATATCCTCTGACATACCCACTGGCTGCCGAAGTTGACACTTGTATCTTTCATTCATACGAGCTATTTCCTGTATAAATGCCTCCACATTTTCACTGCAATTGCCATCTAAGTGATCCCGTAAAATAGTTTGTATCTTTCCTTGCAAGAATGACTTGTAATCGACCAGGGAGAGATTACTTCGTGCAGCTGCAGTGGATGTGGAATTGGAAGAGTCTTCCATGAAAGAAATTGAACAGAATCAAAGAATTAGTACTTCAAACTGCTTGATACTACACCAAACCCAACGACAGTCCCATGATTTTATGTTTTCAGCGATTCTAAATTTTTTTAAGTTTAGGTACCGACATTGCCATCGAGAGTCACTTCTGAGTGCTTCTGTGACGAGTACTGAGTTGCCGCGACCATTCCGAGTCGCACTTTGGATTCAACGGGCAAATCAACAATTTTTCTATTTCTAATATTTAATAATTACAATAAGAAGTAAAATAAACCCTTCTATCTGCTGCTGACATAGTCGTCTCGTAGTACGCGGCGCATTACCTTGTTACTCGCAGTGCGAGGAAGACTTGGAACAATCACGACGTCGTTCACCAAGAATAAAGGATTCAATAAATTCTTTATGTTAATTTGGAATTTAGACTTTAAAATTGCTGATGATAATTCAACTGTTACTTCACCTGGAGGAGTAGGTAATACTGGTTTCAGCACAACGAATAGCACTAACAAAGATGGACCGCCACCAGCGGGTGACACGCCAATAGCTGCCGTTTCCATGACTCCTTCCACTAAATTACAAACACGCTCAATTTCAATAGACGAGGTTTTAATGCCACCAAGATTCATGGTGTCATCGCATCGTCCAAGAGCTCTGTAGTAAGGTAAGGTGATGGCTGTTATTGGCTTACTCATGTCATAAACCTTTTGTATTTCATCGCCATGTTTACGTAGTATTTCACCATTTGGACCTGATGGCATGTCTTCAAAGTAGCACTCATAGTGATCGCGATTTAATAAGCGAGTTGACAGTCCTAATGCAGGTGGAATCAGGGCGACTTCACCACTGCCACTTGTTTCAATTTTATTGTTATTAGCATCCAATAAAATCAAATCAGACCCTAACACAGGAGTTGAAAACATAGATGGAATGTTGTTTTGTACAACTGAACTGGTGAGGTAAGAGCCACCAATCTCAGTGCCACCCATGTATTCAATAATAGGTGCGTATCCTTGCACTCTACTCATCAACCACAGCATTGAGACGGGATCAGAGGCTTCTCCAGTTGACGAAAAGCACTTGATTTTATTCCAATTGCAACCGTCTGCAGTGTCGTTACTGTACCAATGCTTGACGAGACTTGGTATGACACCTAGAATGGTGACTCCTGCCTGTTCCACAAACTTGCAAAATGGTTTTGTTGATGAAATACCGTTGAATAACGCAATTGTTGCGCCATTTAATAGCTGGTATAGTAACCAAGGTCCCATCATCCACCCAAGAGATGTTGGCCACGAAACAACATCACTTGATTGAATATTTTGATGCGCATGTCCGTCGATAGCAGCCTTCATAGGAGTAGAATGACTCCAAACAATCGCTTTTGGTTCACCAGTTGTACCTGAAGAGAATAGAATATTTGATGGGAACATCACATCTACAATCACGTTTTCAAAAGTATCTAAAGCATCGACTAAGAAGTCATCCCACTTCATGTCAACGGTCTCACCTCTGACTTTATCATTTATAGAACTGTGATAAGTGTTTGCACCATCGACTAAAATACCAGGTAAAATAACAGTCATCAAGGGATTAGCTTCCAACACCCTTTCAAACAATGGTAAAAATTTAGATCCTCGATAAATCACGTCCTGGGTGAAGCATCCCTTTGCCGAGGCTAATCGTAATCTTGTTTCGATTTCCACAGCTGAAAATGAGTCTGCAATTGACACCGCTGTCATGCCAGCTTTGACTATGCCAATATAGATGGCCACACACTCATATGTCATAGGCATGCATATACCAATTGTATCACCAACTTTAAAATTTAATTTATTCGTTAACGCATGTGCAACTCGATTCGATAATTTATTTAGTTCACCAAATGTAATATGTGCAATATCTGTTGGATTGGATTCCGACGCGTATATCAATGCGGTATCCTCCATTGATCGTTTGCTAAATAATGTATTCATAATATTCAGTTTTGCACCAGGTAGGTAGGTAGCATGAGGAATACCAGAAGAAACGTCAAATGTTGCCTCTGGTTTTGTCTCAAAAACAATATTTAATCTCTCAATCATTTTTGCCCAATACAAAGATCTAGTTTCAGAACCAACACTCCAACTATACAGCTCTTCATAAGTAGAAAAGTTTAATTCATTCATTACTTGCTTAATATTTGAAGTAGCAACAACATCTTCACGAGGTATCCAAGCAGGTTTCAACTCTAAACCCTCATACACGTGTTTAAATAACAAATTGTGTAGAGAAAAGGGCTGCTGAGGTGTTAGTACTGAATTCACCAATTGCATCCACTTATCTTGTGGAGAAATTTGTTGCTCCAGAATCTGGAGACAAGACTGTATCAAATCATCACTTAACTTGAGCTCATCTTTCATTAATAGAGCCAACTCGGCAGGACTTTGGACGCTGTTAGCTATAGTAGCAACTGATGGCATGGCAACGACACGTAAGGTTGGGTTTCCTTGGGATCTTTCAAAATGAAAAAGAGGTATCCAAATCCGAGTCATCTTCTGAGAGCCGGTTCCAAAAATCCAAAGGTTACACCAGGGAGAAACACCAATAGAACTCTCAGTAGAAGCGCCAGTAGAAAGATATAAAGCTATAATCAACATATCTCCAGCAAGTAGGTAAGAATAAACAAAAATCAGTAGTGAATTAAGGTTACAATGTCTACACAAATACTAGTTCAAATAAATTGCAACGATCACTTTATTTCTTTTTGTGATAAGCTGCCAATGCCTTGGTTGTTACTTCGAAACCCCAATGCTGAAGTGTTTGACGTATGACAGGAGAAATGGAATGATCAGACACACCTCTATCATAGTTACTACCATAAACTGACAAAATTTTATTGAATAGATTATTTCTCCATCTACCTTTTGGACCCATGACGCCCAATGCACGTGATATTTGTCTCTCATCATCTGTACTTCTTCTTCCTTGGTAGAAGCGACAATACCATTGGTACCAACTAATGTAGTGATAAAGTTAGATAATAAGTTGTACGTTGAGTGAATAATATATAATTTACCCGTATGGATCTATCGAAGTTATCCAATTTGAAGTCTCCCACATTTCTAATGAACCCCCACAAGAACAATTAAATTTATTTACGTCATTATTATACGTGCTACTTGTAACCATTTTCTTAATATTCAATTTACTGTACCAACCTAGATCCTCGAATTCTTTGTGTTCATCTTTATAATTTAAACCCGTGACAGAAGAATGTATAGGTCTAAAGTATGTACCACCGAATGAACCCATTTCCATTATCTCTTGAGGCGTCAAATTTGGTTTGAATTCTTTATAATCAGCAAATATCAATTCATTTTCACTATTGCGTTCTGGCAAAGGCATTCTTTTTGCTAAGACCTGCACATTCATGTTAAGCCCTTCACGATTTCTAATTATCTCCTTTGATGCCGCTTCAACTGATTCTTCTGCATAATTAACAACTTTCTTTTTGTCGCGATTAGATTTTCTCACAGATCCATCTGCTGAAGCTTTTATGACTTCTTTTACTACTTTTTTCTCCTTCATAAATGAAACAAAATGTAGACACCTAACTGTTACCGTGATGATTAGAACAAGGATGAATGAAAGCTTCAGCGCTGAGTGAAGTCACTGGGTGGGAGTACCTAATGAGTCACTTGATGTCAAGTTGATGACTCATCATTTCGCGGGTACCGGCAGAGAATATTCCGAGAATTCAGTCACAAGTAATTACAAATATTACATTAGCACAAGTTTAGCTCGCAGCACGTCCCCCGCAAACTCTGCATAGCCGGGCTCAAAGTGACATCAGCAGTGATGTTGACTAATTTCCCTATTAGGTCGTCACGTTTCTCATTCACTTCAAGTAGCTGCAATCTAGTAAGAACCAATCGCAATCCCAGTATCGCCCATGCGTTATTCGGATGTTTATGCAAATCATCACTATATATGCTAGCAATCCGCATTAACGCCTCCGTTTTACTAGATAATTTATCCACATTCACATCGTAGTGATGCAGTTCAACAGCACCCAAACAGTGGCGAACAGGAAGATAGTAGTGCTCGGGCTCCATGTAATTGAACGAATCTTGTATTTCCACTGCTCTCTGCAACTCATTGATGGCACTAATCGTCTGATTTCCATGCAAATTATATGCAGCAGCGACGGTAAGGTTCATAATTGCGCCGATCTCCACCAGGTAGGGATAGAAGACGTGACCAACTGCAAAATCATCGCTTGCAGGAATCTTCACTTGACTTTCCATGAATTTACCATAGTAAAACAGCTTATTCTTGTCACCGACCCATAAGGAACTCAAAGTATGCACGTAATAGAACAAGCTCTGAATGTAGGGTGGTCTGGATGCTGTCGTCGTGATTGCGTCATCACTTAAATAATGCTGTAATATTTGACGAAACTTCTTCTGCCGAAGCAAGATCAGCTCCTGCGCTATAGGGAATAGCGCGGAAACATATTTACTAGTTTCATCTGGCATTTCAGGAATTGTAAATACTGCGTATTTAGAAGCTAAGCTGAAATCTCCAATCGCCAATGCAGATTCAATCAACAAGGCGATATTATGCAGCGGCACGTAGGGCTCCAGGCACTGCTTCACATAATCATTATCGGCATTTATTGCGTTTACAGAGGTTGCTATAGCTTGGTGATATAGGCCACATCTACTATATGTGTGTGCAGGCATATGCAGTAAATGAGTAGTACCACTTCCATTAAATATTCTAACTAAGCTATCGGCTTGTACAACCCCAGCACAAGGGCTGCCGCTCTGCTCAGTAATGTGGATCCACAAGTGATTGGCTAAGGGATGGGCTAAAGTTATAGTAAAGATATCTTCCAGAGCCTCAACGGCAGGTAATACACTCTTTAATGTAACACCTTTGTTATCGAAATACTTCCACCTGTTGAAAGTGATGATGGACTCCGCATATAGCGAAAGCACATCAACATCTCGAGCATATTTTTGCTTTAGACTAAAAAATGATGTAATGATACCCGATTCGAGTCTATCATAGTCCGCTTGGTAGACGTCGTCGGTGTAATTCTGAGCATCAAATAAAGGAAATCGAGTAGAATAAGTTAGTATAAGATCACGTTCAACAGCTGTTGCATTATTTCCAGCTGCTATTTTGTCAATAGCAATATTGATATACTTGCGTCCCAGCTTAGCTCCATCATAACTCATATGACTGTTAATATTAGAACCGTATGTATATGCAACGCCGAAATAGCACATCGCACAATCCGTATCATATAGTAGACATGCTTCAAAGTTTCTTCTTGCTTCAATATAATTGAAACCAAATAAGTGCACTAATCCTTGGTCGAATAACTGCTGCGATTCAATCGACTTTGTACTGATCTTTCTGTGGTAAGGAGTCGTGCCGTATATTCCCAAAAGGTTAGCACCAACAGGTGGACAAGTCGTGTCATTACTACTGTAATGACCACTTTTGCTATACTTAGAGGTAATATAATCACTGTTCACTGTATTACCTTTGAGAGTATAATATCCTAAAAGCGTAACCAGTACCAAGACTACAATTAGACACCAATTATTACTTGTTTTTATTTCGGATTCAACAGAATTTTTGCGATCCTCATCTCCATTATGACGCACAGTATCACCACGTACTCGCCTTTGTCGAATAGCAAATGAAGCTGCCAAGAGTGAGACTCCAAGTATACTTACCAAATAGTATCCGTACAAAACCAACATTGTAAATTAAGACTCTTCTTATTCTTCTGGCTTTTACAATCCGCGGCAATGCAATATGCCTTGCATTCACTTTTAAAGATGCTCACTCACGATTACTGGCTCAAATGCATGCAAGGTTATTACAGTCTTGCGTACCAAGTTCAATGTAAAACTTGAAGGAACCGGCAGGCATACATGTACCGAGTCCATAAGAAGCGTAAAAACTATATAATATAAGAAGAAGTATAGATTAAAAGCCCGTTTCAGGACAGCCAAGGAACAGTAGATTGCTATTTCATTCCAACATCATACAGTTTCTTGTGGTGAGGGATTAGAGCCGGCCAGTAAACTTGGATCGCCAAAAATTACCATAAAGAAACGTACACAGGGTACAAGTTATGGCATCATTTACACAAGAAGTAAGCATTAAGTCCGACGATATCTTGGCCTTGAAGGCCAAGTATTCTGATGCCAACGTGCTGAAGATGAAGGAAACCTTTACAAACATTGATGATGAGACAATTGCACGTTTTTTGATCGCTAGAAATAATGATATTGCTAAAGCATCTGAATTATTAACAGCAAATATTCAATGGAGAGCAGCAAATATCCCAGTGACAAAATCATCTTGTATCACTGAAATAAAGAAAGGAAAATTGTATCACTACGGTTATGATAAGGAAAATCATCCATTATTAGTATATACAACTACGAAACATTTTAATAATGACAGAGATATTGATGAAGTCGTTAGAATGGCCACATGGTGGATAGAGAGGCTAGTGAAAGAATTGCCAAGTGACAAGACTAAATACACACTATTAATTGATCGCACGGGACAAACTACTGAAAATTCGGATGTTGAATTAGTTAGAGCTGTCGGTAAAATACTTCAAGACAACTATCCCGAAAGACTATACCGCTGCATTGTTTATCCTTCTGGATTAGTCTTTTGGTCTTTATGGAATATCATCAAATGGTTTTTAGATCCTGTAACACAAGCTAAAGTACAACCAATGATGTATTTTAGTGGTGTACAAGAATTCATAAATGATGAATATATTCCTAAAAATATGGGTGGAAAGTCTGAATTTGAATTTTCAGAGCAATTTGTCGAAGGATTAGTAGATCCTGCACCCATAACCACGGATGTACCTGTAGCTTCTATTACTGATGCGGTGGCTTCAGTTACTATAGCTGCATCTACAGATCCTGTTCCCGTTACAGAAACAAATGATAATACCACATCTAGTGACTGATAAGTAGAAATATTACTAATTTATAAATTGATCCAATAGTCATCGTACCTTACTTGTAAGATGTTATTACATTTGGTTTCAATATAATCCTATAGACATTAGACTTTGTATTCAAAATTAGATATCATGCATCACTAGTACATCACCATCACATCACCATCGCTCACCGATATATCTATCTCCCAGATTCCCAAAATTGGACAATTTGAATCGACGCACCGGCCCTTGGTATCGCTGACACATACATTCATACATACACAAAAAGAAAGAAGGGACGTAACCTAAAGAAGGAACAATGAGCTCTCTCAAATTGGTGAGCCCCGCAGATGTCAAAGGGATGCGATTCGACCCAATTGATCCTATCGCACGAGATCAAGCGAGCAGTATTCTTGCTGAAGT
>JACCDO010221193.1_pt1 | contig 16314 bp, 10 predicted proteins | sample 7446101 | NCBI WGS metagenome assembly JACCDO01 (sample SAMN15323440, study PRJNA562643) | freshwater metagenome | isolation source: river surface water | place: USA:Blue River Watershed | collected 2017-08-16 | reverse complement strand
TTGTCCAAGCTAACTGAACTTGTTTTTTCTCGTGATCACTTGCACCTGCATTAGATAAGAATTGGTACACTCTAATATGCGCATCATCCGGAAATGCAATAATAGTTTCGGTGACTATATCAAGTAGCGCTTGACCACTCATTTTTTAATTTCGATTAGGGGCTATTTAATGACGGATACGATAGTTCGTTAGCTGTTTAATCAATTTGCCTCTTGAATGGGTATACGTTCACAATCTTTATGAATTCAATGTGAATTAATATATTCTCCAAAATTTTTGAATATGCTGTGTTCGATGTTGACGGAAAGTGCTCTTCCAGAAATACTTTTCAAAATGACTTTGCGTCGTTTGGACAAGTCCAAAACGGGTTGGGTGAAGTAAAGGTTTATTGAGCATCACGGGTTCAGTGCCTTGAATATACCTGTACACAGTGTTATTGTAATGTCGAATTCTAATAATGCACCAGTAGATGCTTGTAAAACACAGTCATACATCCAACGACTTGGCATCGGCTTTGTCAGTGCTGCTGCGGCGAGCATTCCACTTTCTATGGGTGTTACCGTATTTGATCGATCAGTAATACAATTTGTGAATGGAAGTAGGCCTTCGATGGGTGCCGCTCTTGTGGATGGCTTCAAAACACTGTTTCGCAGTCCTATTTCAACATTTTTAAAGCTCGACAACCGCGCTGTTTATATCGTTTATAGTGGTACTTATATTTCTAAAAACAGTATGGAAGCGACCAGCAATTACATGAGTTGGGATCCTTTTTGGCCAGTGCTTATAGGTACGACTTGTGTAAACACCACGTTAGGTATCTTAAAAGATAGGTATTTAGCTCAAATGTTCGGATCTGGACCAGTGCAATTCCCTTTATCTAGCTATGGTTTCTTCACTGGCAGAGACTTAGTAATTATCGGTGCATCGTTTCATGGTCCGCAATACGTTACTCCCTGGTTTCGAGAGAAAACAGGGTGGGATTATGATAATGCTAACACGTTAGCCCAACTCTTGTGTCCAGGTCTAGCCCAGATCGCTGCCACACCATTACATATTATGGGATTGGATGTATACAATCGACCAACGCTTACATTCGCAGAGCGCATGAAAGGGATGTTAAAGCGTATATTGGAACCACTTGGAGTGCGTATGTGCCGACAGATGTATGTCTTTGGATTAGGATCGATCGCAGTAAAGAAGGTATCTAAAATTTTAGGTTTCTACGAACCTACTGAAGTCCGTTATGTCGCTAATTTATCTAGCAGTACTGTGAGCAAATAAGCTGAAATAATATAGGTGATATGTGCAATATTGCTTGGTGTGATAAACTTTGGATTAGCAAAGTTAATAACGTAAAGATGCTATGCTTAAATCTTTAATTTGTAATAATTTAACAGAAAGACAACACAAACGATAAGATATGCTCCTCTCACTAACCAAATCTACGATTAGCTTGGTCTGCAAATTTAGAAGACCGGTCACACTTATGTGAGGCTGTCGATGAGTGATGTCTTCATATCTTGAACTATGTTCTTCGATGAAGCTCCACCTAATTTAAAAATGCCTTCAACAACACTAATTTCTGTTGATGTCGTATCCATACCGCAAAATCCTGCCCAATCGTTAACAACCATTCCAGCTCCTATAACATCTGAACCTCGGTTTACCGTTCCGGCCACAAGTGGCACTTGCAATAATGACGATAACTCCTCCAAGTCCTCTACTGTAGTGCGTGGATGCACCATGCCACCGTTGTTAGTTAATTTGCAATAGCTACCAACAAGCGCATTACCTGCAATAGTTTGTCTGAACACTTCGATGCCAAGCACATCTGTAATTATATCTTCTGTTTCACGATCAAGATCGGTATGCACCAACCCTACGTGATCATTACATACCACACAATTGCCTAGAGCAGATAGACGCTCTTCGACACGTTGAACAACGACACCGTCAGGCAAGGCATTTCTCAAATGCATCAATTCATTGTCTGTCGTGTTGTTGGGAACAAGTAATCCGCGACGGTTGCCAACTACAACACGACCAACAAAACGGCATCCAGCTATGCTTGTGTGCACTACCGGTATGTGATCCGCTAATTCCTGTTCAAAAACGCTGTAGAAGTTCTCGCTACCGCCAATCGCGCAAAGAGCATATCCATTCGTCAATGCACTAAATACACCGATTTCATTACTATTTTCAAACTGGGCCCTAGTTGCCATGCTTTAGAATTCGTGTGTGAAGAGCTCTCTTTTTCTTGAGAGTCTTGACTCGTAATTTTGGAGAGCGATGAAAGATCGCCTTTGAAATTTTCAGACCGCCCAAAACGAGTGAAGCATTTTTAGAGGAGTTTCGCTTTTTATCGAAGTATATTCTTTGAAAAAAAAGGAGTGCTTGTGTGCGCTAGCTTTTCTTGTATTATTTTTACGTCAACGCTTTGAAATAATCGAAGCCCTTCATGAATCGCGGTATCAGAATGGGGCGCTTGGCGCGGCAATTCGTGAATGCTAATCGCTTTAGTGGAACATCATCAAGGAACATCGTGCGGCCAATTGTCTCACAATTAGCGACCCTATCGACTGAAAGAACTGTTCCTTTGATAAATCTTAGCAATATATCAGCTTCTCTGTCTTTGGAGATCGAGGGCGGCGACGGTGATGCTGAAGAACCTCGATAACCAACTCTTCGATACACTTGGAGATGCGGGACAACTTAGCCGTATTAACACGCATAATATGTATAAGCTGGATTGTGATCGCATCGTATCGAAACAACGGAAGTCAGGCACTGGGACTTGTGTTGGAAAGTAGGAAGGGGGAGTCTGCAAATTTACAACTTATGTATAATACTTAATAATCACTACTTAACAATCCCCGCTCCAGGACTTATACTTGCCGAATAAATCATCTGGACCAGCTGTCACTCGTGGCGAGATTTTTTAAAAGTAACGCTCCGAATATCAATGAGCTTTGTTTCAATTGATAACAACCGAAGACCCTTGTCATGGCAAAAAACAATACTTCGCAAACGTGGAAGACTCTGTGCCTTCTATGTGGATGGAGTATTCGCTTCTTCTTTATGCTGCATGTTGGTTTTGGATGTGTTGCTCTGGGTCAGAGCCAAGAACCCTCACTGCAACTCGTCGGATTACTATGATAAGGTCATACCTGGGATCCGGACCAATCGGCAACATCTTCATTAGTCAAGATCCTCCCTGTATAGTTTATATAAAACCAATTGCCTCCACGCAGCGAACGACCAGAAAAAGAGGAGGTTCCCTCCTGCAACTTTGGTTTGATCAATGTGTGTTTTCAATCGTCAAATTCGATATAAAGGGAAAAGGGGTGTCATTTGTTTGACTGTTTGCGCATCCATTTTGGTAAAATGCAGGCAGGTGCTTGGGACTTTTACGGTCAAGAAGCTCGCGATGGTGTGAGGCACTCCTGGAATGTGTGGCCATCCACTCGGTTAGAAGCTACGCGTATAGTGGTGCCCCTTGGTACACTGTTTACTCCTTTGAAAAAGATTGATTTTATGCCTGGAGCTCTCACGTATGATCCGATTCGGTGCAACGGAAATGGTTGTGGTTCAATTCTCAACCCCTATGTGTAAGTCCAATTTTTGATACTTTTTATTTAAATGTTAATGCTTAATGGTTGTCGAGTCGAAATAATGATGTTTCGTAGCTTCATTTATTACTATAGCTAACTTAAATTTTGCGCTTCACGTTGTATCTATTTTTTATGCGGAATTTATGTTGTTTGTGCTTGTTTCATTCCAGACACGTGGATTATCGCACTAAGATTTGGACTTGTCCTTTTTGTATGGCGCGAAATCACTTCCCACCACATTACGCCGAGAACATCTCACCCGAAAATGCTCCTGCTGAGCTTATTCCTCAGTTTACCACTGTTGAGTACGAGTTGCAGAATTCGGCGGGAGCAGGCCCCGGCGGACCGCCAATTTTCATGTTCGTGGTAGATACATGTTTGGATGAGGAAGAATTAGCTAATCTGGGCGATTCTCTGCAGCAGGCATTCAATTTACTGCCGGAGGATGCTCTAGTAGGTTTAATAACATTTGGCACTCTTGTCAATGTTCACGAATTAGGCTTCGGTGATTGTCCAAAGTCTTATGTATTCCGCGGGGACAAAGATTACACGGCACAGAAAATCCAGGACATGCTCGGCATCGCTTCCGTTCGATCGCAACAGAGCGGAGCTGCTCAAGGTGGTAGACAGTCTGCCCTGGGAAGATTTTTGTTACCTGCGTCAGAGTGCATGTTTGCCTTAGAACAAGTTTTGCAGGATCTTCAAAAAGATCCCTGGCCTGTAGAATCAGGAGATCGCGTTCAGCGGTGCACGGGTAGTGCGCTAAATATTGCTATGGGCTTGCTTGAGTCTTGCAAGGGTATGCAAAAGCAGGGGGCGCGTATTATGACCTTCGTGGGTGGGCCGGCGACAATTGGTGGTGGCAAGATTGTGAATCTGTCGAAGAAAGAAAACATTCGAAGCCACACAGATCTCGCTAAGCGACAGGCTCCATTATATGAAGCGGCATGTACGTATTACAAGAATCTCTCTGACAGAGCCATAGCAATTCATACAGTTGTGGATTTGTACGCTTGTTCACTTGATCAGACAGGAGCACTAGAGCTTAAGCATGCTGTGAACCGAACCGGTGGAGTTATCGTCATGGGAGACAAGTTCAATCAGTCATTGTTCCGAGAATCCTTGCGAAGAGCCTTCAGGCGTCATCCTGACACCATAGCTGCAGATGGAACTCCGATTCCAGGAGCGCTCATGATGGGTTTTGGGGCCAATCTTGAGGTGATTGTCTCACGAGAGATTAAAATTTCTGGTGCATTGGGTCCATGTGCCAGCATGAATAAAGCAGGACCCACTGTATCTGAGACCGAAGTAGGCATTGGCGGAACGACGCAATGGTATTTAGGAGGTGTGGATCCATCGGTAACGATGGCTTTCTTCTTCGATGTACCCAACACCAATGCAACGCCTTTGCCTCAACATAAACGTAGGTATATGCAGTTTTTGACCCAATTCCAGACATCTCAGGGGCGTACGCATTTACGTGTAACTACCACCTGCGGACCCTGGCACTCAGATGTCGCAGATCATTCCCCTGTGGCTCGATCTTTCGATCAGGAAGCATCTGCAGCACTTACCGCCAGACTCGCGACTCATCGTTGCGAGACAGAAGAACCTGCAGATGTAATGCGATGGCTGGATCGATCTTTAATTCGCCTATGCAGTAAATTCGCAACGTATCGCAAGGATGAAGCCAGCAGCTTTCGCTTGTCGCCTGAGTTTACATTGTATCCTCAGTTTATGTTCCATCTGCGCAGGTCGAAGTTCTTACAAACTTTGAATAGCAGTCCTGATGAACAACTATACTATCGTCATGTCATGAACCGCGAGTGTGTGTCTAACACACTTATCATGTTGCAGCCAAGTCTCATGTCTTATTCCTTACAGCCCGGGCCCCCAGTGCCCGTTTTATTGGATGCAGGAAGCGTGCGCGTAGACACCATATTGCTGCTTGACGCTTTTTTCCATGTAATTGTGTTTCATGGTGAAACTATTGCTGCGTGGAAGCAGCATGGATATCATCTGCAAGAAGAGCACATCAATTTCCGGAACTTACTAGAGGCTCCACAAAACGATGCACAAACCATTATGGAGAACCGCTTCCCAGTACCAAGATACATCAGTTGTGATCAGTTTAAGTCGGAGGCACGCTTCTTGCTTGCGATGCTTAATCCATCGATTACACACCACTCTAATGATTCCGCTGGTGGACAAGCTATTTTCACTGATGACGTGAGTCTCAGAGTGTTCATGGAGCATCTGGTTAAGCTGTCCGTGCAATCTTAAAATGTCTATGGGAATAGCTCATCTTTGGCATTGATCATTGTAACTAAGTAATTTACAATTGCTATATTAATTACAGTCAAAAAGATCCTACTTCGGACTATTTTCCATCCTAGGTTTCTTGAGACACTTAAGTTGTTCTGCAGCAGCACTTGCTTTGTGCTTCATGTTGTTTGTGCCGAAGATACTCATGGCTTCATTGAATTCTTCGTCCGATAAGTTTTCAAGCTCGTGCTTGCAATACAGAGGAAGACGCAGTTGCCCCGAAGCGGGCCTAGTGACTGTCCGAAAAGCAAAGATGTGGCACTTCCTGCCGTCCGTGTTTAGCAACTGGTACGTCACAAGCTCAAACCCCAGCGCGCAAATTGCCGCCTTCCAGGACCACAGCAACATTGAACTGCGACTGCCACTGGCAGTTAGTACAGACCCTTTCTCTAGAATTAACAGCAGACCTGAGCGGTGTGGTGCGCCAGCAGGATCGTCTGATTCCGGTGGCGATATTAGCAACTCCCTTGCTTTGATAAGCATTTCCACGCGCTGATCCGAGGAAGGCAAGTAATTAAGTACAAGCGAAAATGTAACCGCATGAAAATAATTTCCAGGGAGTGCCTTGAGTCGCTGAGAAGCGGGCTGATCACTGCGCCACTCTCGAGTCCCCTCTCTGGGTGTCGCAATAATTGAACTCGTCTCCGCAAGCGTCAATGCGAGAAAGTCACATTGATATACAGATTCGTGTGTTGGCTCTAAATCTAGAGCTGTCACATCGAATTTTTGCTGTCCCAAATGCGGATTATAACATGAACCAACATCCAGCAAACGAATTCGCTCCGTCTCCGAATTAATTATTAACTTGGGAAGTGCTCCTCGTAGGCGAAGCTGTTCCTCAGTCGGCATAAAATTATTGTGCCTATCAAACCAAATGGCTTTTCTGCTTTTGATGTAGGCATTCTCTGCGCCATTTTCGAAGAAGAACTGGAGTGCAATAGCCTCCATAGTCTGCTGACCTTTGCGCACCCACTCTTTGTCACCCATGGAAACAGCAGCTTGAGCATACTTAGCCAAATTTTTAATTGCTTGCTTGCTAGATATAGCTTGCTCCCACGTGGCATGTTGTTCATCTACCTGTTCTATCAGTGATCGGTGGTGGTCGGTGATTGTCACGAACATTTCTTGATTTGCTCTTGTATATTCTGCATGATTACTTATCATGTTATGCACAGTTATATCGCCATTAAGTAGCTTAGATAATAGCTGCTCTCGCACTTCATTTCTGCGCAATTCTATGCGTAATGATGGCAACAATTCACTTAAAATTTTGTGCGTTGCTGCTCGAAAGCTCTTCGGCGATGAAGACTCGTGAGTTGCAATTTTGCAAATTTGTGATTTCAGTATGGATATACATTCAAGAACTCGAGCGTCTGCTAAATCTATATCCGTATCGGTTTGACCATCTTCTTGTCGACGCAGGCACGCTTCGAGAGCCTTAGTGCAATAAGCTTGCAAGCTGTCGTTTTGAACATTCGTATTCATAAATAAATTAGACAATAATATTCTTCATAACACATCAATCAGCACGCGTTTTAAAAGAAAATATATTGAATATTTCAGTGTTCAAGAGACTGTGGAATTCGTGCCCACACATGGGACCCTCGTTATGACGAAAAGCAACACGGGTCTCCTCCTCATGTTTAATAGGAAAGAGGTATAATCGTTCTCGTACTGTTTCTTATTATTGTAACTTTATCCCCTGGTCTTCGTAAAATCCTCAAAGTCATTATAAGTAGAGGACCAGCTGAGGAAGCAAAGTCGACTGAACGAAGAACTTGTTTGTACTAAAGAGCTAGCAAAATGGCCGCTACAACGCTTAGAGAGAATGCAGCAGCTAAGAGCAGGCGAAAGCAAATTGACTTACCGTTCAGCCAAGCGAGTGTTCTTTCCGATGATCAACTGCAAAGGTTGATCATGTTGCAAGCGCGCCGCATTCCAATAATGGATTGGGAAGTAAAAATGCTTATTGACTCTTGCCTCGAGAAGCAGTGCCTTGATAAGGGTCTTGCTATTCTCTATGAGTATGCAGGACATGTCGACAATGTTTCTCGCATTACTGAAACTCGTGTGCAAAGCGCGCGGAATCTGTTTCAACGAAAGAACGGCACCTCTTCTGACGAAACAGTGGAACAGCTCCTCGAAATCTTGGCTGAGAGCAATTTAAGATACTTAATTGGCTTGGGTAATTGGAGGCGGTTACAGTGGAGTCCAAAAACAGTCTTGTGTCCTATTATCACTCCCGGAGCAATGGATCCGAATGAACAAACGAGAGTTGCTACAGAGGCCGCTCTAAGAGAAGAAGGAAGACTATTATGTCAAGTATATGGATCGGTGTGTTCGCGCGTTCCTGCGCATTTCGCTGCGATTTTGTTGGCTCCTTATATGCCCTTTGAGGAGCTTGCGCCAATGCTCAACACACCTAATCCCTCGTCATTGGAACCCGCTGTTTGTGCTATTCGCAATATCATAAGCATTGAAGATGACATTACCACAGCTTATCGGGTCATTCGCTCCACAGCTAAGTCGAAGACTTCCCCATTCAATGATCTTCCAACTCTGCGTCTCTTGTATCCCAATTACGAGCCACCAAATACTTATGCGTGGTTCGGCCGAGCATTGGATGTGTATAAGTCTTCGATTGACATTCTAGAGATGTTTCGCAAAGTTTTTTTTGAGCTGCCGCCTTTCTCTGCGCCTCATACTTTTGAGGTGGAAACTGCAAAACCCCTTTCGCCTAGCAAATCTATGGCGCCAGATGCGGCTGCGCAGAAGGTCACTCCGCATGTCAGTAGTGAAGTGTCTGCCTTAGAAGCTCATGAGAATAAGATCGGCACTCCTCCTAGCGTTAAAGGGCGTAGGCCAAAGAGCAATTCTATTGGCAGCCACAATGATATCGAACGACCTCCCAGCGCACCGATGTCGTCGCCGCTCTTCAGCCAAAGGTCACGCGCAGCATCCGCATCTGGAATGAGAAAACGCACGACTTCGTCGGATAAAAGAGAAAATGGAAGTTTCACTAGCAAAGGTTCAAAAGAAGACAAGAGGGGGAATGGAAGTTTTTCAAGCAAAGGGTCGAAAGAGGACAAGAAAGGCGGTAACAAGAGTGCCGTGGAGACCGGGGGGGAGACTGCAACCACGAGCGAGATGGCGCACGTTGCTACAAAAACCACAACTGTAATTCAAGAAAACGATACAAGTCTCGTGCGAAATAAAGATATATTTCAGGCTTCGCCCTCCAAAACGCTGTCTGGCGGTTTCGCGGAACCGCAAGTGGAAACGACCGTGGACGATTGGATTGGTGGTGGCGTTGTGGCTGGAACCAGTGGAGCTGTTCGGGTCGCGTCTCCAGACATCAAAAAGCGACTCAACTTATCTCAGTCGCTCAATAAAAATACCTTGTCGCAAAACTTGGCTCACAGTCAAAGCGCAAACGAACTTTCCACCAAAAAAGCGACACTGCTTAGTAAGAAAACGCAAGACGCCTTGACATACATTAACTTGACTCGAGGTTTCATGCGAGGAGAGGCACGCGCTGAATCCACCGCCTTGCGCATATCTCTTGCAAAAGCAGTCATACCCGGAGATAAAGTGATCGTCATGGCAGCTCGCAAAATACAAGCATGGTGGTTCCTCGTGGGCCCGCGGCAGCACCTGAAGCGACGAATGCGCAATTTCAAAATGTGTAAGGAACTGGTTATAGATATTGCGAATGCAACCATCTTAAAAGTCTTGAAAAATCAACGTCAAAAGGCACATCTCTTGCGCAATGGTGCGACAGTGACCATCACAAGATTAATAAAGCATTGGTTTTATGTGGTACGGAAAAGGCGTGCGCCTGTAGGGGGCTGGCGGCGTCCGGGGGCAATCCGTTCGAGTGAATCTACACAAGTAGTTACGTCTCACCCGCAGCTGTATGATGCAGCACCCCCAATAAGCGCGTCTTCATTTAAGCGCGTCCACATTGTGCAACCATCTTCGTCTGATGCGTCTCACCCAGTGGCAGCATCCCCCCATCACAAGAAGAAGAAACGATGGAATAAGTTGCACGCAACTGTTGTAATTCAAGGCTTCGGAAGAATTATTTTAGCTAAAAAAAAGGTTGCTGAACTTAGAAAAAAACAAGCAGGCAGCAAGAAAAGCAAAAAGAAAAGAATCAGTACATACACCTTTGCAAAAGCGGCTGTAATCCTTCAGTCTTTCTTTCGCTCTTGTCTGGCAAGAATTTGGGTCACAAAGTTTATCCGCGCTGGCGCTGTTATTAACAATGTGTACAGAGTTCATCGTGCCTTTAAGCTCCTTCGCAGTGATCTGCGACGCATTGAAAAGCCTTGTCGGTTAACTATTCACGGAGTTCGTAACCTACCAGAGCAAATATTTACTAAAAAAAACATTCGCGTGAAAGTATCAGCTTATTGGTCTGGCTTATTGCATATTTTCAGTTCAATAACAGAGCTTAAAGCTGTTGTTCGAGGAAAGAAGCCTCAGTGGACGCTGACCACCCAAGCTTATCCTGTCGAGAAGCAGTTGACTGAGAAGGAATTGGCGAAAGAGCAACAAGAAGTCCTGGCGTCGGCTAATCAGTCTCCGGCTCTTTTATCCAAATTGCTGGGAGGTCAAAAACAAAATTCTAACCAGCGCAAATCCATGATTGATTTCCAACATAAGAATATAGTGAAATCCAAGATGACTGCTGTGAATACTTCCATTAAGAAAATTAAAGAAGTGGATTCGGATGACGACAGCAGCAGCAGCAGCTCTGAGCAATCGGAGAAGTCTATGTCTGAGGTCAGCTCTGTTCAATCTGGAGACGGAAAATATTTTCCCAGTCGATATGCAGGAATGAATAAAAAGGAGAATCGCACTTTGGACAGAGCTGACGACTATGCTTTGGACATGGGGAAAACCAAGTACTGCGCCGCCTTTAATGAAGAAGTTATCATGTTGCCATGTTTACATGGTAATTCTATTTTACGGTTTGAATTTTATAATGGCGATGAAACTGTGGTGTTTGCAGAAAGCTTGTACTTCTGCACTCAGCAGCCAGGCCTGATGTTCTGGGGGGGCGAAGCCTCGTGCCAGCTCATGTATAGGTCTCGCTCTATGAATGTTGCGGCGAAAGAGGCCGCCCCAACCATGAATAAATCGCGGCGAACATCGATTGTGCGACCTGAATTCGATCTGATGGACTCCCCTCCCGTTTTGGAAATGGCCATTAGTTGCGGGATTCCGATGATGTCAAGATGTGGGTATTCCAAAGTGAAGCTGACATCGAATGGACCGATGTTAAACAGTATGTATAGTGCTTTCGGTTTTTTCCACTTCTTTCTCAATAGTTGGAAGAAGTATTTCATTTCTTTGGACGGAACGCTTTTGTCATTTTTCGACACCAAGCACTCCTCCAAAGCCTTTCACGTGATTCCTGTGTCTGAACTCGCAAGTGTTTCCGTTCTTCCCGGCAAACCTACATCAGTCGCTTCTGCTCCTTTTGAGGATACTCATGATATCATCATAAAGACTACACATCACGAAACAATTTATTTCCGACTTTCAGATACGGGTAATCGAGTGCATTGGTTTGAAGTTTTAAATGACTGTAAACGCGGGATGCCTTCATATACTCTTAGTCGCTCTGACTCGAGGGATAGCGATATGGACAATAAATCTGCAAATTCTTCATTGCCTGTCCTGAAAAACCATTCATTGAAGTCTATTAATTCGTTCGCTCATGCTGTGGGGGGAGCTGTGAGCGGGGTGGTGGGATCTGCCAAAGATGCTGTGGGCAACATCCTTCCTGGTGCGATCATTCCTGGTTTCCTCAAAGGATCGGCAGAAAGTGACGAAATGAAGAAAAAGAAAGTGCGTCCCAGCTTTATCGCAGATGCTATTGTTGTTGACTTAAATCGCAGCGATGGTCAGAGCGTGTCGCGCAATGATAGTAAGGTTTCGGGCAGTCCTGCCAGCGTGCAAAACGACAATCTATCTAGCGAAAACTCTAGTGGAAAGTTTCCTCAAATAGGTAATTTAAGGAGTCAGATACCGACAAGCCCAGACACTAAGCGCTTTTTTGATGCGGACAAAGCAAGGCTCGCATCCTCCTCGAAGAAAGCGTGTTCAGACAGTGATGAGGAGGAAGAGGAAGACTAGATTTTTGTAATATTTGTTCAAATTGATGCACATGATTCAATAATAAATAGTAAATAATTTTGTTAAAATTTTACTGCGTTTGCTTTTTATCATATTTACTAATAATACAGTATGCTAGCAAGCCTGGTAAGGCTTCAATTGATTTTCGAAAATCAAATGTTCCAATCGATTGGCGCCTTCCCTTGACGCACAAGCCATTCATTGCACCTTGAAAAACATTTTGACCCCATGAAGGGAGCCGCGGTCTTATATGCTCCAAGAGGAGACGGGTGGCTTGATGATACCACAAGATTCGTTGAAGTATTTACTTTAGCGCATTTATTTTGAGCTTCTTTACCCCAGCACAGGTATACAAGATTATTCCTACGAGTGCATTGCATTATAACTTGATCAGTAAACTCTTCCCACCCTTTACTTTTGTGAGACAATGGTTCCCCTTTGCGTACAGTAAGGCATGTATTTAGCAAGAGAACCCCTTGTTGGCTCCACTTTGATAAATCGCCATGGCCGGCATTGCCGCGGACCTTAGGCTCGATATCCTTATCTTGAGAAGCTTCTAAAAGCATATTCCGCAAAGACGGTGGCACCTGGACTCCTTTGCGCACAGAAAAACACATACCGTGCGCCTGGCCAGGGCCATGATAAGGATCCTGACCAACTATTACGACTTTCACTTTATCGATAGGGCACGATCGCATGAATGAAAAGACATCAGCTGGATGTGGATATACGACTTTGCCGGAAGCTTCTTCTCTTTCCAAGAAAGATATCAAGTTATCCTTGGCGCTTTTATTGGACAGATACAAACGCATGGCCTCTTTCCATGAGGGCTCCATATTTTCAAAAGCATCGCGCCACCCACTTCCGGAAACGCCTTGTTCATCACTTACTGTTGGCCTGATTGAAGACAATAGCGAAGGATGCGATTCGTTCATAACATCTGCCAAAGTACTTTTGCGCTTACTGGAGACATCTTCCTCTATAATTTTCCGCTTTTTTGAAGGTGAACTTGCTATCCCTGTATTTGTTTCAATAACTTTCGCATTTCCTTTTGGAAGGAAAAATGATTGAATAGGTTTCAGCATATCTTTTGACTTATTTTTAAAGTACAGAAAGAATTAACGGAAAGTTTCCTTCTCGTTTTCCCCTCCTTAATTTGGAGCTTTTTAGAAGGACGACCGTTGCCAGAAAAGAGAAGTGCGCCAGCGCCTTTGAGGCTGGAGGGAAGATATTTTGGATATCATACTTAGTTCTTTTGGCATTTTATAGAGTATGAACGTTAAAGCAATTCGCATGAACGCTTTAAGTCGGTTGGAATTAAGTGCACAGAAGCACAAGCCCGTATTGAAGGACAAAGACAGCCTCAAGGGACATAAACAGACTACAGCTCTGAAACTGTTGGAGAGAGAAGAAGAAAATGCTCGACGATCCCGTATGTTGAGTTTGTTGACGCAGCAATATATTGGAAAATATGGCAGCAAGGCACCAACTTCCCGAATCAATGCATTCATCAAAGCCACTGTCAGTGACTTCTTAAATTCTTATAGCAATATGACTGTTGCCGAAAGTATGCTCGAATCATTAGAAAGCCAAATTCGTGAAATTACGGACCACATGAAAAACGATATAAATAAGCAGCGTACTGATAGTCGGCAAGAACAGTTGCTGCTGAAGCAGCAAGAGCAGCTTCAGCTTAAACTAGCACAACAGCAAAAAAATCAAGGGGGGTCAGGATCTCGAAGAAATAGCGAAAGCAATTTAGGTGTTAATGCCAACGGCTCTCTGGAACCCACTTGGGCAATGCTCAATGCTATTAGCGCAGCGGAGGCCGAGATGAAAGAGGCGAAACAGAAAGAATTATCTATACAGCGGGCAAAAAAATATAAGAACGATCTAGACTCTCAAAAGAACGCGTTGCAATCTATTTCTAATCGCGATGACATCGATAAGAGAGAGCAGCATGAAATCAACTTGCGGGTTGCAGCAGAATACGAAAAAGACTTGCAGGAGAAAGCTAATGCAAAAAAGCTCAAGGGTGCAAAAGAGCGGGAAATGCGCATGGCTCAGATAGAATATAATGATAAACTCCGACAAAAAGAGAGACAGATGAAAATTATGGCAGAGCAAGCGGATATGGCTCGCTCACGAAGGTTAGCAGAAGCAGAAGCAGAAGCAGCACAGGCAAAAAAAGATGCCTCGGCTCTTGCCATGGAAAAAGTGAAAGCCGAAAATGAGGAAAACAAAAGACTAAAAGAGATTGCAAAACAAAAGCAATGGGATTATGAGGCTAAATTAAACAAAGACTATGAAGCGAAGTTGGAAAAAGAGGAGCAAGCACGTGTTAAGGCATTCAATGACCGCGTCGATGCACTCAAGAGATTTGAAAAATCTGGTGCAGGTGCCGCTGCTGAGGCCGCTAAAGCTCAGACTATGGAAATGGAAAAGACTCTGGCCGAGATCGAGGCTAAGTATCAAAAAGATGCAGATGCCGCTGAACAAAAGCGATTGCAGAGACAGCAAGATATGATAGCAAGCAGGCAATTCAACATGACATTAATCGAACGTAAGAAGCAGCAGAAAGAGTTAGAACGCCAAGCAGACGCTGATCGGCGGCGCCAGCAACAAATTGAACTCGAAGCCGAACAGGCTAGAGAGCAGCAGAAAAAAATGAATAAGCTAAAGACTATGAATGAACTTAAGAGCAAATTGGACGAACAAGTAGAACGTCGTCATCGAGAATCTCAACTAGGCAAAGTCACCCTTACTGACGAGGAAAAAGAATATAACCAGAAGATAATAAAGAAGCTTCAAGCGGATCCGAAACTTTACCAACAGGTTATGCAACGCGTAAATCCAACGCCTAGAGGTGGTTTGAATGAATTCAAATACGGTTAATTTAGTTAGTGATCATTTTCCTGTGAAATCCGAGCTCTTAAACGGTATTAGCATGAGACCTGTCCTATATCACAGCTCAGACACTGCATGTATAATATACTCTCATTGTGTAGTTTTTAGATAAGCGCATTTTCCTTTCCTGAAAAATAATGAAGCTGTCCGAGTAGGAATATTTAGTTATCCTTATCGCCTGGGAGATCTTTGTATTGTTGCTTTTAACAAGTAAATGTATATATACGTAGTAATTAACCCGAATTTGAAGAGGAATTTTCCCCGGGCTTTACACCTTTTAGAAAGTGGAAGAGAAAGAGAAGAACCTTCCCTTCCACTAATACGCTAATAGATTTTCAACTTTAAAGATACATAAAATATCGTGCAAAGGCACATCTTATTATTCAATTTATTTTAAAGTAAACATATCACACTATTTGTAAGTGTAGAACACAGGATACGTACGATTTTTTTATTATGGACGAACATTCAACAGCTATTTGTTCTCCACTTTCAGTTATTGATACACTTTTTGAAGAATGTAGTGACCGTAGTGGTAATAGTTTTGGTGAGAAGGAGCATTTTGAAAGGTTGCTATCCGAATCTAAGTTCATGCATCGTATTCCCTATTTGAGATCCACGACAATTGGAAAGATTCCTCATAATTCACTCGTACGTTATCGAGGAATTGTTCAAGATATATATAATACTGAATATTTTGTAGGTGTATACACAAGCAAGAATGGGGAAAAAATGGCTTTATCCAAATACAGAGATGTGTTGAATAATGTTGATGGCACAGAATTGGATAGTCCAGGCTCTCGATTGATGGAACGACTTTCGTTACTGTGCGCACCTATTCCAGGTGAGAATGCATGGTTATGTGGTTACACAGGCGGCTCTTTAGCTACCTCATTTCATAATGACGGTGAAGCTGAGGGAGTTACCTCCGTCAATAGCAAAAAGCGCGACATGGGTATAGATTATGAGGATAACAGCTGTAATGGACCGCAATCTGTGTTTCGTGATAGATCCTCTGTTCAAAATGTCGATATTGTCGATGGTGATAAATTTCAGAATGCTTCTGATCATCATCGAAATACTAAAAGAGTTTCATTTTCTTCAGAAGTATTGGACTCTCAGCGAAAATGTGTCAACCTTAACAAACCTCATCATCCAACATTCTATACAGACAATGGAGATTTTAATTGTTGCTGTGTTGCGAAGATTTATGACTGCGATGATGATGTGTTCAAACTCAATGACATGCTGGAGTTGATCGGTGTGTACTCTTTGGACAGCATGACTTTGCCAGTATCAATGGATCCTCTCGAATCGCTTATT
>JACCDO012077795.1_pt1 | contig 16318 bp, 8 predicted proteins | sample 7446101 | NCBI WGS metagenome assembly JACCDO01 (sample SAMN15323440, study PRJNA562643) | freshwater metagenome | isolation source: river surface water | place: USA:Blue River Watershed | collected 2017-08-16 | reverse complement strand
GATACCATGGACCTTACAGCGTACGGTATGGCGGATACCATGGACCTGCCTTCCCTACGGTATGGTGCAACGATAATACGCATTTTATACTCTGCCGGGGTACATCCTTGCCAATACCGCGAAGTGCGGGGAGATACTGCTGCACGTTGAAGTGCTTCTTCGGCGCTTGCATCAACGGGCATGTAGAAGTTTTGCAAGTTTATCGAATTTATATCTGTTTAAATCGAACAAGCGATTTACCCTTTTGTAAGGCAAAAAAATTCCAAACCAAGATTGGTTCATGCAAAACTAAACATTACATTCTTGACACGGCAAAAGAAATTAAAAGCTATGTTTGAAAGAAGACGCTGTTACTAACAACAAAGTTATTACAAATGCACGAGAAAAAAAGCATCAAAAATAATATAATCGTGTATTTAGTAATTATACGATAAATTTATGATCATAGGCATCATCAATAGACAAAATTCAGCGGACAAACTTTAATAGTTTCTGCGTTATTCACTCCAAGGTGGCAATAAAATTCCATTGAAGGCCGCTTTCCATAAATTTTTTGGTTTATATTTAACCACACAGGGCCGGTTGATTGGCCTTCGGGCCAACAATTAAAACGGATACAAAACAGAGAAAATTAGCATTGTCCCTGCACAAGGATGACAAACATATCTCATGAAATCCATGACTTTTTTTTTTCGTTTATTCTGACATCCTGATGGTTGTGGCTAGTAAATAACGCAGCAACCAAAGAAATAAACATTACTAACACTATTCGTATTGTGGTAACTTATATGTTGAACGATACGAAAAAACAGTCTCCACTGGTGTAATAACATAATTGATCATGAAAGTACTTTTATACTTTATTGTCATTAATACCAAGTACCATTAATCCCTCATCCTCAAATTACCAATTTTAAATAAAAATAAAATAATTTAGCAGGAGAAACTATTTCCACTCGGTTAGTCACCAATCATATTCAATTTTCACTTGTACGAAAATTATGAGTTTGGTTGTTAATAGTATTAATGAAATTAATAATGACGATAAAGATAGTAATAAACGGAAAAGAATAGACGATGTAAGTAATAGTAATAACAGTACAAACTCAAGTTTAATAAGTAACAAGAAGTCAAAAACTGAGTTACAATCAATAGTTGATATGGCAGGTGAAATATTACTATCATTATTACCTGAAAATAAAACCAAAGAATTTCCAGATCCACCAATGCGTCGATTAAATTTAGTACAACAATTATTTGAAAGAAATAATAAGCTTATTGATGGTAAAAATTTACTTATGTATTATATATTTTGAGATATAATTATTGACTCATTTTTAATTATTTCATGATGCTATATAGAAATAGAAAAAAACGAAAATCAAACAAATGCAGAATTATTATACGAGTTAAACGGCAATATACACGAGGTTCGTATTAATTATTCATTCATTCATTCACTATTATTATTATATATTATAAATATATTTTATAGATTGTGCAGATATACAGCGGTTTAGAAAAGGCATAAAAATGTAAGTTTCTGAAATGTTTATAACTGTATTTTATTTTGTAAATATTATAATAAAGTAACAATAACGTAACGAAAATAATGAAATAAAAATGTACATTAAAATTACACCATAATCCCTCATATAGTAGTAGTGTTGTAAATATATAATAGTTATTATTATTATTATTATTATTATTATTATTTAATTAAAATTTTATTCATCATCGTCATCTGGTGAACGAACAGCTGGCTGTGATGGATTATTAATTAATAACCATTCACCTAAATATTTAACAGCTTCAGTACCAACTGGTTTCACTTTGCATAGTTCAGCTAAACCAGTTATTAATAATTCATTAATTGACATATCATTACCAGCACCATTTGGATCTTTTAACATATTTTCTAATTCATCACCAGTTGGAACTTTTCTAATTTTACTTATTGCTTCATTCTCAGATTGAAGTATTAGATCATTCCCTTGTTTTATCATTACAATTGTATCAATTAATGCTTCTAAATGTTCTTTTTTTCGACTATATCCACCAGCAGCAAGCTAATAATAATAATAATAATAATAAGATAAAAGTAAACGAATAATTGATAGTTAAAAATTGATGAAAATTGAAAAATACCTCTTTTTCTGATACTGGTAGAATACGTTCTTTACTATCCATTTGACTGTATGCTTGTATGATAATACCTGATGGTTCTAAGTCAAAAACATTGATAACATAAACCAATCCATTTGACAACTTCTTTCCCTTACTTATCAATGACTCTTTATTCATATTCCTGATGCGTTTCTGCTCTGCTTTCCTCGGCTTTAATCAATCTCTCCTGCTTTCTTCTACTTTCTCAAGGTAATTTTTTGGGCAGTTTTTCAGCGATTTGCCGGTACCACACCGGTATAAAAAATAACGATTTTCGACCAAAAAAATTCAGCGAAAAAAGTGTTTCTACGCGTGATTTTGAATGTCGGCGAGCGGCGGCTACGGCATCTGCGGGGCTAGAAATGTGTACAGTTCTCGCACAAAGTTGGATAATTGGGTAGAAGATGAAATTGGTGCAATATTAGCGTCACAACCACGTCCGGCATATGGGGAATATACAACTGTTCAAAGATTAGTCCATTGTCATCCAGATGATATGATACAAAAAAATCAACCAAAATTAAATTTACCAACTACGTTAGAATTAATAGCTAAAAATAAAGAAGGTACACCATATCAAATGTTATTTGGACATGGAAAACAAGATTTGGATCCAAATGAACGATTTCAATCAATGGCTAGATTAACTATGTCAGGATCAAATAGTGATTTATTTCGTCCATTACCTGAAAGATTTATGGAAATGCAAAAAGCTAAAAAAGTTAAAAGAGAAATAGATTTAGCTTATAAAAAATGTTCAGAATCGAGAAAAGCAACGTCATACATAACACCTATTGAATCAAGAATACCAAATAAAGCAATTGGTGAAGCAAGCCCATTACCTGATTTTAGAAGAAAAGGAGGAATAACAGCAATAAAATAAAATTGTATTATATAAATTGTAATAAAATATTAATTAATTAATTATTTCAATGTTTCCTTGTATAAATCATAATAATACATTAAAATACCCATTGGTTGACCCAATATACAAAATACTAACCAAAATATTGCATTTCCAACAAATTGGTTATCAAATATTCGATCAATTTTAGTGGTAATAAATATTAATGGGGCTTGTAGCATCATACCAAAAAATGCATGTAATGTATAGTAATGAAATGGTGTGGAGATAATGAGTTCATGCAATACTGCTGATAACAAAAAACAACATATCATTCCTACATATTTTGGAACTTTTAATCTTATCAATGGATGGTATAAATGTCGAAGCATCCAATTATGTACAGGGATATTCCAATTGCGCCAATACGATTCAATGGTTCGAGAATTCCACCAATCTTTATAGAATAAACGATCTCCAAATCTAGTTATTTCGGCAAATAAATTTAACCATAAATGAAAATAAAAGTAGAACCCTAATAGCCAGACGTAGGTATTTGGTATGCTTAATTTTAATAATCTTTCCGCTACTTCACCAATGTTTAATGTATGCATGGAGAGTAACGATTGCTCTAATGTTGGTTGCAAGTATTGGGCCACGGTAAATATAATCAATCCCGCAACTATAAACATACGTAAAATAAGTGTTAATACATAACGCCAACGGATACTTGGTGATCGAGGATAATTTAATTGATAACATAATGTTGGAACAATCATGAAATACAATAAATTAGGCAGTGTCACGTTGAATGGATAGGTGAGATATGGCTGTTCTAAATCTTTTAATTCAGCAAATAGATTGGATATAATTGGTTTACCATTACTGTCGAATGCAATGGTAGAGGATAACATAGTGGAGGATGATGACATGGGTATTGGGCTACTATCACCATCATTTTTACTTTCTTGTGCGGATAATTCTTTTTGTTTACGATATGTTTTTCTTAAATCACGATTTGCATGGGCATATGATATCAATTTTAACCATATTATGACGGCTTGAAATAAATAAATCATACTTGAACCTGGTGATGATTTACTAGTCCATACCCAATAAGTCGGTAGAATAATATTCAATGTACCAAATATAAAATGTAATATCAACACATTTAAATCAGATATCAATCCACGAGCAGCAAACTTTTCTATTGTATATGTGATTAATACCGATCCTATCCATGATAAAAAACCTTGTAAAGGTCTTGCTGGTTCCCAATAATTTATTGTCTCTTCTATTTCTTTTACATTTGAAATATTGGGCAAACCAGGCAATGAAATGAGTAAACCATGTTTCGCTAAATTATCAATAATCATTCGAAAATTAGATATTACTAATACCATAACTCCTAAATTAAAAAAACCTCTATAATTTTGTTCACTTGGTTTAGCTTCTGATGATAATGGTGAGTTATTAATACTTAAATGAACTGGTTTTGAGCCAGGAAATGATCGACCAACAATATTACCAGTTTTTGATTTATTTTTGGGGCTTGATGCAAGTTGGGATAGTCTAGTACCAGATGAACTAAAATAATTAGGTGATCTTGTTGATAATACTTTTCTTGCCATAGTCTGTCGGGACATACTTTTTTGTAATATACGCGTTGATGATTTCACGCGTACTAAAGCTCTCGAGAGATTGGGATCATTACTATCAACTAATTCATCTGCAGCAGGATCAATATGGTTAGTCCAACTATCTTTATCTTTATCAATAATAATTTCATTATTCTCATCACTAACTTTGGATAACAGTAAATTATCACTGCTAATTGATGATGATATATATTCTTGAAAGTTTTCATCTTCCATAACACATCCTTGTTCTAACATATCGACCCATTGCATGGCTTCAGCGCTAATTTCTGATGATAATCTTATTAATAATGCCCCAGATCCTTCCGCATCCGTAGTTCCTAAATATATCCCGAAAACATGGTATTGACCACCTTTTTTAGTACCTTCTTCTTTAACAACGCATTTAGATAAATCAATTGTACGCCGTGGTCGAGTATCTCTTTCATCGTTATAATAAGATAAAATTTTACCTTGTAAAGTAAAATATCGTAATGCCCATTTTGAAGCGTATGAAATTTCTCTATCGCGATATTTATACAAGTATCCACGTTTTACTATACCTTTTGTTACTTCATCTATTTCTGCCATTAAGCGTCCTACTTCACGTTCTAAATCTGCATTTTGTTGCATTAATACATCAATTGCTTTCGTCACACTACCTGAAGGAGACGTTGTTGTTCTAGAGCTTACAGCAGCTGTGGCGTTGCTCACGTCGCCATTGCCACTGGACAGCATGATTGCACGCTACCTATCAAATACTTTATTATATATTTCTCTACTATTTTTTTTCTTGATAATTTTTTCTCAAGGAAGTTCCGGAGTTTTCTCTAAATCCCTGGGATTTCATTTATTAAAAAGGCTCATCACTTAATCAAAAGCGCGACATAACACCCACTTTATAAGACTAATTACCAATTTTAACCTTTTTACAATTGTCATAAGCCATAGTACCGATATAGAAAAAAGACTTTTTAAAAAGTATCGTTTTAAAATGATAAAGGATTATGTAGTGCGTAATAACTCAATTTAACCCAATATATATCGCGCTATTGCCTTGAAGACCTTAATATCCATAAATTTCTAGCTATCTATTCTCCCAATGTTGAGAATTTTGGCGAAATTGTTTCGCCAGTTTATTGTTTTTCTGAGAATATATTATCTTATTCGAATCCAAATTAGATACAATAACAACTAATTCACCGTTTTAGTCACTCAAATAATTGATGTTGATTCAAATCAACACATGGGTGCCAATTATTTCGGCCCTGGACTGAAGAAGGATATCTTAGCCTAAATTCTTAGGTTACTACCGTTGCGATGGACGGGAGTGATGGGAACAACAAGCGATTTTTTAATCGCGCGCAAATTTACATCATGTTCGGCGTGGGTTTCATGCTAGGTACAGCCCCGCTTTTATCTTTCGTAAAACCCAATTAATTTTTTTTTTAATATAGGTATATTGAGTATATTTATGCTATATAATCGTGAATTTTCCTCTGTTACATCCATCCGAGCGGATGAATTAGCAACTAATCTTCGCTACACCGAGAGCAATTTAATTAGTGTAGGAAATAAAACAAAAGAAATAATTTTTGATACAAATTTATTGGATAATAAAACGAAAGAAAAAAGTAAACAACATGCTATATTAAGGTTGTTCAATTGCACTGAAGGTGGCAATGTTACGGCAAGTTTTGCAAAATGCAATCCTAAAAAAAGAAGAAGAAGTAAAAGTGGAAAAATAGATATTGAGGAAAAATTGGCTTCTATAACAGCTAAAATTGTAACAGGTATGAAAAATCAAACAGTTGCTAATACTACAACTGCTGTAGGTGGCTGTTCTGGGACCAGATATGGTTGTTGCGCGCATACTAAAATCCCAAAAGCAGATCAAAAAGGGTCTAATTGCAGATAAAATGTGATAAAATGTATATTATTGTTTTCTTTGTATAATATTTTACAAATATTTTACCACGATGATTCTCCAGTAACAGCATTATACCAATACTCTTGACCAGTTGCATCATCTATATACGATACCCATTCTCCAGCATTATTACCTTTAGCAGCAGCTGGTATTTTGGAAGCAGATCTAGCACTTAAATTACCCCACATATTCCCTGGTCTTTGCCATGTAGCTTCACCAGTTATATTGTTATACCAATATTTAGCTTGTGCTTGCTCATCCCAAAACTCTTGCCATTCTTCACTAGCACCCATACCATCGCCATAGCCACTATAAGTAGTTTCACCACCTGATGAATAATTATCACTTGTATAGTCAGTCATACCTCCTTGGCTATCATAATCACTTTCTTCACCAGGTTTATTCCATTGCGCTTCTTTAGTTTTCTCACAGTACCAATAATTACTTTTTTCATCAGGGTCCCATAATTGAACCCATTTGTTGCCTTCATATGTAATTATAGCAGCATCATCTGGAATGCCATCACGTGCTGATCTAGCAGTAGGTGGTGCAGAATGTTCACGTGCAAAACTACGCTTACTTTTATTTGAACGGTTACTACGAGCAGAGTTAAATCCACTACGACCAGATAATTGTCCACTTAAAACTTGTTCAAGCATTTCTTTTTGTGCTTGCATTTCAAGTTCAGTTTTTAATCGTCTTTCTTCCATTAAATCCAACATTCGTTGCATTTCAACATTTCTAGCTTCAGCCGCTTTCGTAGCTTCAATTAACGATTTTTCACGATCTTGAATAGCTTTCTCCATATCTTCTAATTTTTTCATTTTTTCAGCAAATAATTGTCGCTGTTCATCATCATCGTCATCCTCATTATCATCACCTCTTTCATCATCCGCATCATTACCAGACTTCCTATTATTAGCACGAGATCCTGGTCGACTAGACTTAGAACCATCTACAGCCGCCTCTCCTTTTTTACTATCTTTATTTCCTTTTCTACCACCTTTATTGTACATGGCTGTCAGCCGAGCAACCCGACGCTCCTCCATAATACGTTTTTTGTGCTTAGCAAATCTACGTCTACCTAAAAATCCACGAATTATTCTTTGAATTAATAATATACTTCGTTTCTTCTTTTCTTCTCGTTGTTTTGTTACCATTAATCTTTGACCAACCATACGTTTACGACCTTGTCGTGCTCGTGCATGACGCTGAATAGTGACAACTGCCCACCATATTAATTTACCAGCATTTTTATGACGTTTCATCGCTACAGTGCGTCTAAGAGCAACCTTTGCACGCGCTACACGACACCGTTGTGCTAATTGAATACGTAAAATAGCTTCATCTGCTGACGGTAAAGGTTTCAATGATTTCCACACTTTTTTAGGAGACACTTTTGGTGTTTTCACACGTTGAATTTGTTCTTTAACAGTCGATCCAACACTTTTAGCCGTTTTCAGTGCAGCTGAAGCTAATGGAGCGGCTGATTTAGCCATATTAGACAACATACTACCTATCCTACTTGGAGGTCGTTCCTTAACTTCGACTGGAGATGCAATAATATTTGGATTTGTAGTGTCCTTATCCATCAGCTCAGCCAGAGACATTTCCTTCTTTGCAGGCGACGATAATGATGATGGAGAAGATGATCTATTAGGCGACATTGCTCTTCCAGTGAGTGCTTGTATTCCACTAGATAAACTGTCAAACATTCTTCTTGCTATTGGTGACGATGAACGAGGAGGTGACTCAACGGCATCCTCTGTTTTGATGTCTTGAGAAATAGTATCAGACTCTATTGGCATATCGTTCACAGCATCTTTCGAAATATCTAACTCTTCTTTATCATTATCATCATCTTCATCGTTATCATCTAATATAGGTTTCAGCATCACAGGTTTATCCTCTTCGGTAAGTTCAACCTCCACGTGCTGGACTTGATCATACTTAGGCTTTTCTTCCACCGCAGTAAGATAAGATGGCATAGAAAATGTAGGCTTCTTCTCGGTAGGAGTCATCGCTTTTTGAGTGGTACCAGGAGATACAACTGCTTCGGGAGCTTTACTAGCAACTGAAGTCTCAACGGTTAGAGTACCGCCAGTATTTGCAGTTGTATTAGATTTAATATCACTAGATGACGAGGTTTCTGGTTGCTGGTCGATTCTACCTCCTTTTGAATCACCAGTAGATTGAGTACTGGTTGCTGGAATTGACATTGGAACATTGCTACTCATTGATGTAGCACCATTATTCAATCTGGGAGACTTCTTCTCATGCGCAGGACTTGGCTTATCTTTTGATGTTGATGACGACGCAGTCGGGCTTGGTTTATCTTTTGATGTCGATAACGCAGCCGGGCTTGGCTTATCTTTTGATGTCGATAACGCAGCCGGGCTTGGCTTATCTTTTGATGTCGATGATGACACAGTCGGGCTTGACTTATCTTTAGCTGTAGATGATACCGGTTGATTTGTATTAACTTTCTCGGGGGTTGTTTTCACATTCGACTTTACGGCAACTGACGCAGCAGTTTCAGTATTTTCCTGGACAGTGCTCAACTTCGCTTGATTTACTGTATCGTTTGCCACAGTAGCCGCTTTTGGCGATGTATCTTGCTTCTTTCCACCAAGCATACTTAAACCTGAAGATATTATTGTGCCTCGGGATTTGGGATGTTCATCAACCTTTTCTGCAGTATTTGTCTTATTTCCAAAGAAACCGCCCATAACCGACTGTTTCGAATTCGGTCTTGAATCAGGTTTTGCATCATCTGCTGCAACTTCATTAATGGTAGAATCTGCTCCTACTGTAAGTAACGCACCTTTTTCCTTCTTGTTATCCAATAATTGTTTTGATTTTACTCTACTCTGTCTTCCTCTAGTGATCGCTTGTAGCTTTGCGGCAGCCTTATCCTCTTCTTTGTTACTCGCACCAGTTCCAAGGATACTATTGATTCCTTGGGATAAACCTGCCAATAATCCTTTTGATTCGGTTACAATTTCTACCTTTTGGTTCGATACTGATCCATCAGTAAAATTGTCCACAACTGGAGTGACTTTTTCATTATGATCGGTGGAGACTGGACTATCTTGCACTGGATTCGCCTTTTCAGGCTGCATGGAAGTAGAAAAAGAAATCAGTATGTCTCTACTTGGTGTTTTGATTTCTTTCGCTGTCGTTTTTGATGTGTTCACACTGGCACCTTTCTTATTAGCATCTACACTAACTTTCATACTTCCGGGCATTCCCTTTTTATTATTGAATTCTTCTGCTTCTTTACGTTTTTGTTCTGTGATTCGTTCTTGTTCGGCTTTTGCGGCTGCTTTTGCGGCTTCTTTTGCGGCAACTTCAGCGGCGTATTCAGCATTCATTTTCACTCTGTACGCTTTAATCCGCTTAAATTTGGCTCGTCCTCGGATTCCACGATGTATCTTTTGTATTTTAATCGCGGCTCTGATACGACGACGTCTGTCTGCTTCAGACTTAGCATATGATATAGCAACAATACCACGGAAAAATTCCACTAATCGCCTTGCGGCTCTATCTTTAGCTTTTTTAATATATCTAATTCTACGTTTTCTAACCACCATCTTGGCCTTCACAACACGGAACATGCATTGGATAGGTATAACTGCTTTATTATAGTAAATTCTCCAATATCGTTTACGTCCTATAAATCCTCTGATAAGACGACCTATTTCAATTGCGGCAGCAACTTGTTCACGTCTTTGTTGCTTCTTGACAATTAGCATCCACGGCACCCATCCTTTAAAGTATTGTCTACTTAAAGAATGACGTATGACTCTCGTTAATATCTCAATACTTTTACTACGCTGATATAGTACTCCAATTTTCTTGTAATCATGATATAATTTAAAATCCCTCCAACGATTAAATCCCCATCGCCTTGTATTGGTTAAATGGCTTTCAACAGCGTTAACAAATCTTTCCGTTGCCACTTTGCGACAACGATCTTTCGTCCTTCCAGATATATTAATATTTGTTGTGGTCTCTATATTACTATGTACCCATGCAATATTTTCATCAAGTGCAGATGTTAGGGCACTTACACCTTTTTGTGCATCTTGTAATTCTCTCCGCAATAAGTTTACTTTCTCGATTATTGAATTCGAATCTGCATTTGGATCAACAAAAGCTTGCTTTACTATTTTCTTTTTAGATCCTTTTTTATGTATATTTTTCAAACCCTTCACTGGGGGTAGTACATCCCGAACTTTATCACCTTGGGAACTAGGTCGTCGAAGTGTATTCTTTACTTTATTGGTACTATTTATCGGACCCGATTTATTCATTTTCATACGTTGCAAACCACTTCCATTGAATAGGTCGTTGTTATTACTATTGTTATTATTTCCTTGTGAAATTGCAGGAATACTTGGTGCAATAGCTTTTGTTTCAATATAACCTGGCATTACCACTCCTTTTCTTTCCGCAACGACACAAGCCATCAAACGTTTTCTTAAAAAACTTGTAACACCTTTCAACCATACGTCATATTTAATTATTATGTGCTCATCACTGATGAGGTCACTATCCACTATAGCTTTACTCGATGGTTGTGACATTAATAATTTTTCCTTTTCATAATCTCTTGCGTATTCACATATGCTATTAAAATCTTCGTCTTCTATTTCAATATTTGCATACGCAATCAGAATACCAGCATCTTCCAGGGTAAATAAGCCCTTATCATTACTTAGGGACTCCCCAATCAATTGATCATACCCGGATTGTAATTTATTACAACATGAAGCTATCAATACATTAATTTTACTCAACGACCGCTCTAATGATGAAATATCATCTCTATTAAGACCAAAAATAGTCGCAAATGTATATACATTATTCATTGCTTCATAATAAGCCTTACATTGATCATAACCTTTCGAGGGTCCAATGACTGGTACTTCATCGACCAGAGATTCTACTATTTTTGATTTTTTACCTCGTTTTACTCTTTTTGGAATCATACTTTTATGCTTAACTACCACTTTTTTCTTCATACCGCCTGATCTCATACCACCGACAATACCAGTTTCCTGCTGTAATATACTATTTGCCAGTTCTAACGATAACTTGGCACTATTTTGCATAATTTTCTTCATATTGTGATTAGGTTTCTTACTATTAGATTGCATTTTAACTCCCAACAAACTCCTTAGATTTGTAGAATTGAATAAAAATGATTTATCATTACCAATGCGATCATTTGTCGGCTGAGTTACAGTCGACATGACCGAGGAGACGCTGCTGGGAACGTACTCCATTGTTAACTGAGCTGCACTACCAACTGGTTCCTGCGGATGCCGAGGAGTGTGACAGCTACTCTTGTGACTAGGACGCCAACAAGACACGAGGGAGAAGTAACTTTGAAAATGGAAACGATTTATCACCGGTACAAAACCGGCCTTTAATCAGGACGCCACTACAAATATTACTTGCTTACTCAGTTGGTGCTTGAGTTGCTAATCTTGATACATCATATTGACGACACAGCTTACTATGCCATAAGTGCTTGCTTAACGTATACTATTACTACTTACCTCGCCGTCAACTACTATTTTACTGGGTTTATCTAAAATTTCTCCCGATTCATAAAATTATGATTTTTAGCGATAAGTTATGATATAACAATCGTATGTTGGACTTATTGGTCCCCCATAATGGTTCCTTATAACTCCTTTTTTGTAGTACCGGCACCGGCAGAGTTATTGCATTTTGACTGTTTTTTGATAAGTATAAATCATCAGTTAGGAAACGAGAGAGAGAGAGAGGACCCGAATAACCTAGTGGTTGCGTGGGCTCACAATTGATCTACTGTGTGTTGCTTGTTGGTGGAACTGGGACGATTGTCTGCTTTCATAACTTGTTGTTGATTAAGTGATTCGGTACTTGTATGAAATGGCGGGAATGATAGCAGGGAAATACAATGGTAAGGTTGTTGATGGTGTTCGTGAAGCTAAACAGGCATCATTAGAATGGAGTAATGGCGACATATACGAAGGTGGCTTTAAAAATGGATTACGTCATGGTTTTGGTAAACTTACAGAACAAAATGGTGCTAGAGTATATGAAGGTACATGGGCCATGAGTCAAAAAGAAGGTAAAGGAGTGGAAACCTTTGCTAATGGAGATACTTACTCCGGCGAATATTCAAGGGATAAATTCAATGGCCAGGGTGAATTAATAACCAAAGGAGGGAGATATAAAGGTTCATTTAAGGATGGATTGAAAGAAGGTATGGGTGCAATGGCATTTAAAAACAATTCGCGATACGAAGGTGTATGGAAAGAAGGTAGAATGCACGGAAAGGGTCTATATATATGGCCCGATGCTAGAAAATATGAAGGAGAATGGATAAAAGGCGAAAGACATGGTCCTGGTATTATGTACTTTCCTAATGGTGAAAAGCATGATGGATTATACAGTAAGAATAAAATGAATGGTCCCGGTTGGTGGAGATTTAGCTCTGGTAAAGTAAGACCTGGTGAATGGAAAGATGATAAACTTATCAGATATACTGGCCCAGAACAATTTGAAGCTCAACTTAAAGCGAAAAGACTTTCAACTATTTCCACCAAGAAGGATAATAAATAAACTATTTGTATAAACTATTTGTATTTGTATATGTAAAAATGTATCAATTATTTAAAACAACAATTTTTTTATACTAATTTTGGATATCTTTGTTGATTTTGTTTGACCATTTCAGAGGCACTCGAAAAATAATGTTTACCAGCATGTAAGTTATAGCTGCGATTGTCAATAGTAACATTGATAGTATTCAAACCACACACTCTATTATAATCCATGGTTTGGACGTACATTGCTATCATATCTGCAATATTAGCATCCACTTTGAAGTCGTCAATGACAGTTTGCGTATCTACTGATGCAGCTGGTATTTTGAACACTAATTTCACTGGAGTGGCACTAATATCTTCATCTTTCACGATTTCAGACGCAAATACAGCGGCGTATTTAGGTGCAACGGAAATTGGTAACGGTATTGATTTAATTCGTTTTACTGTAGTATCAGCGTGCATTTTGAGAGATTCTGCAATTTTACCACCATCAACAGCTGTTGCGTCTTCATAAAAGAATTCAACTTTGTCATTTATAGTTAATCCAGATGATTTTCTTAGTTTTTGTACTTCAGCTGCTATTTGTCTGGCTCTTAATTCAGATAAAATTTCTTCATCGCATGTGTAGTCGATGGCAACAACCAACGAACCATCGTCAGAAACAACTGCTTGATACTTGTTTTTATCACCATTAAATTCAATTTTTACTACTAAATCATCTTTCGTCATTTCTAGACCGGCAATGGTTATGTTGCCAGTACTCATAAAACGGCTAATTGCATCCGCCTTCAAGTCATTTAATTCTTTTTTAACCGCACCAATTTGCTTACCTAACTTAGGTCCTAATGACTCAAAATTTGGAAGAATTTTAATGATACAATACTTCTCCATGTCTGATGATACCGTCAAATCCCATGCATTAATTTCTGATAAGAAATATTGCTTTAGATAATTCAATGCTTCAATATCTTCTTGTTTGCTTGCTACAACTAACACGGAACGTAATGGTAAATTACTGCGAATTTTCTTTAATTCTCTAGCATTACGAGCAGCTGTAACAGCAGCTTGTAGCGTATTAAATCTAGATACCGCATTTGGATTGAGTCTGGATTCGTCTAAAGCAGGAAGCATCAAATAGTGAATAGAATCTGCCTTGCCAATGGCATCCAATGGCACACTTGGGTCAGTGTTCTTGTATAATGGCTGTAATTTACGCAATTGCTGGTATAAATATTCACAAAAAAATGGAGTAAATGGTGACATCAATCTAGTCATTGTGAACAAAACATCCGACAAAACGTTCAAACCAACAATAGCCTCTTGGTCGCCAAATGAGCCTTTCAAACGGTCACGATTTAATCTGACGTACCAATTGGTCAATTCTTCGATAAATCCAACTAATTTAGGAACTACAGTGTAAAGACGATACGCTTGCATTTCTTGATGAACAAATTTTACTAATCCAACAGTAGCAGCTGAAATCCAAATATCAACATCGTTAGTAGACGACTTGGCGATATTTAAATCAGGAATAAAAGCTTGCCCGGTTGCTGTTTCAATACGTTCAACACATTGTATAAAAAATCGGAACGCATTAAACCATGGTAGCAATACTCCTCTAACAACACCTTGAACGCCTTCTTCTTTAAATGCCAATGTCTCAGCACGAACAACAGGAGAATTGATTAAGTACAAACGCAATGCATCTGCACCGTATTTATTGATAACATCAACAGGATCTGGATAATTTTTTAATCTTTTTGACATTTTCTTGCCATCTGCTGCTAACACTAAACCGTTGGCTATTAAATTTTTAAATGCTGGACGATCGAACAAACATGTTGATATAACCATTAAAGTGTAAAACCAGCCGCGAGTTTGATCAATACCTTCGGCAATAAAATCAGCAGGAAAGCCATTTTCGAATCGTTCTTTATTCTCAAATGGATAATGTAATTGAGCATAAGGCATAGATCCAGATTCAAACCAACAATCAAACACCTCATCAACACGGCGCAGTAATCCTTTACCTTTCTTTGATGGAATTGTTATGTGATCAATGTTCTCTTTGTGTAAGTCAGTGACTAATACACCAGATAATTTATGTAATTCCTCAACTGAACCAATTGGTATCATTTCTTCGCAGTCATCTGATATCCATAAAGGTATTGGAGTACCCCAAAATCTGTTTCTTGATATAGCCCAATCTTTTGCATCAGCTAACCAATTGTGGAAACGTTTCTCTTGCACAAAACTAGGTACCCAGTAAGTTTGTGAGTTATTCTTTAATAATTGGGCTTTCACTTTTTCAACAGCAACAAACCAAGATGGTACCGCTTTATAAATTAAAGGAGTTTCACTTCGCCAGCAATATGGGTAAGGATGCTTATAATTTTCCTTTAATACCAATCTGCCAGTTGCCTTTAATAATGTGCAGATTGCATTATCCGCTTCTTTGACATGAATACTTTTGAATTCTTCGACAATTTCAGTGAATCTACCGTTAGCATCAACTGGACAAGGCAAATCATCACCTTTGTTAACAATGCCATTAGTAATACAAACACGATAATCGTCTTCACCAAAAGCTGGGGCTTGATGAACAATACCAGTGCCACCTTCTTCTGTAACGTAGTTATCACTTACGACACGAAAAGCTTGATCTTTTAATGAATCAAAAAAATATGGAAAAATTGGAGTATATTTTAATCCAACTAAATCTTTTCCTGTCATTCTTTCAACAACATCATATAGTTCATTCTTACGTGCTTCAGTGCAATCAGCTTTTGCTACTTCAGGAAATAATTGGGCTAACCTTTTTTCTAACAGAATGAATATTTTGTTATTTCTTGTTTTATCAACAATTTTAATATATTGAAATGATTCGTTAACGCACAATGCTAAATTAGATGGTAAAGTCCAAGGAGTAGTTGTCCAAGCAATTAAATTAATATTAGGATCATTGACTAATGGAAAAGTAACCACAATTGCTGGATCAATGGTATCTCTATAGTCTAAACCAGCTTCAAAATTTGACAAAGGTGTGCCACATGCTGTTGAGTAAGGCATCACTTTATATCCACGATATACTAGCCCCTTATCAAATAATGTTTTAAATACCCACCATACTGAT
>JACCDO010533342.1_pt1 | contig 16319 bp, 18 predicted proteins | sample 7446101 | NCBI WGS metagenome assembly JACCDO01 (sample SAMN15323440, study PRJNA562643) | freshwater metagenome | isolation source: river surface water | place: USA:Blue River Watershed | collected 2017-08-16 | reverse complement strand
TATGAAATACGCAATTACAACATTCCCCCACGTAAAAATATCTTATGTGGGTCAGGAGGGAGTACATTTTAACGAATTATCTGTTAAGGATATTTATAATAGGTTTTTAAAGTACAAGGATAAGTCAAGCGATATAAAAGACGAACAGAAACACTTTATACTAGCTAAATATAAGGACACATCACTATCTAGAACAACCGAGAATATTGACTATTATAGCGGTCTGGTAATTGATTTTGATAGCTATGCCAAGAATTATAGCTATTTGAAAGAAGAATTGAAACAATCTTTAGGTGGTTATGAGTATTTGCACTATACAACATCTTCTCATAGTTTTGAAGCTCCTAGAGTAAGACTTATTGTATTTACCGATAGAAATTTTAAAGTAGAAGAGAAATCAAACATACTTGTTAATCTTACTCAGAATTTTAGTAATGATTTGATGATGGCAATAGACCAACATAATACTTTTGGCAATAATTCATTATCAATACTACCCTATAATTCACCTGAATTTGAAATGGTTTACAATGAGGGATTAACATATTGTTTAGGCGGTGATTTAACAATCAATACTTCAAACACCAATGAAAATCAGGAATCAGAGGAATTAGCTTTAAAGAAAACATTTAACAATATACCGTTTCAGGATTTGAGCATAGATAAAATAAAGGAGTTGCTTACCAAGTATAAAAATATAGTAGGGTTTGATGAGGTAAAAGGTTGGTTTAATGATTATGAAACATGGTTGGAAGTAGGTAGTATTCTACATCATCAGTTTAAAGGAAACGAAGAGGGTTTATCCTTGTGGAAAGAAATATCTTGTGAGGATGGACATACTATAGAATACACTTACAAAAAGTTTTCTAATGACAAGGAAAATCCCAAGACTTTTAAAACCATAATGAAAGTAGTTAGGGATAATCAAATAGCAGCTAAGGCATCAATGCTTGACCCTAACGCACCACCTCTTAAAGTAGATAAAAGTGATACTGTACCTCTAGATACGTTCCCACATTTACATTATGGTAAAACAGTTACAAAACCTAAGGATACATATGACAACTTTGTTCACATAATGAAGTTTTACAAGATTGATCTAGGTGTTGATATTATAACTAAAACTATAACTATGTTCGGATCAAACGATCAGAATGCTAATGAGGTTGATATATTGGACTTGATGGAAATCAACAACATATCAAGTAAGAGTAGGGGTAGTAAATACATTAACAGATACGCTTATGAGAATAAATACAACTCCTTTTATAACATGTTAACAAATATAAAATGGGATGGGGTAGATAGGTTAAATGACTTCTATAATACGATAAAGGTAAAACCGGAGCATATTAATCTTCGCGACCTCTATTTACTCACTTGGCTTAAACAACTTATTTACACTAGTTGTTTTAGTAGTATGTATCCTTATGAAAGCAAGAAAATAAGCAGACTTCTTCTAGTATTGCAATCAAAACAAGAGGGTGGGAAATCAACATGGGTTACTAACCTGTTACCTGCTAAAATGCAAAAACATTATATGTCAATAGGAGCTACCCTTAAGACTGATGACGATAGACACATGCTTGGTATTGTAAATAAACTTATAGTAGAGCTTGGAGAGATTGAGAAATCTTTTAAACATAGTGATATAAACGCTTTCAAGGCTTTTTATGGTAGAACTATGGATACTCTCAAGATGATATATGTAACTTTTCCTGTGGATTTTGAGAGAACAACAAGTTTTATAGCTACTACTAACGACTTTTACTTTTTAAAGGATAGTACTGGTTCTACTCGGTTTATGGTTCTGCCGCTGGACGATGATTATAAGGATGAAAAAGGATTAAGCATATTTTGTAACGGCAGACATGGGATAGATATGCTTATGGTTTATCGTCAGGTTTTTGAGAGTGAGGATTGGGTTAATTTTGAGTTAAGTGTTGATGATAAGGAAATTCAAAAGGAAATAAACAATCAGTTTACAATGAATGATACAATGGAGGATTTGTTTTTTGAAGAATTTGTTAAGGAAATTGATCATAAAGCACCTCTTTATAATTGTACTGAAATTTTAAGAAAGCTTGGTTACTCTGCTAACACCATTAATAAGAAAACAAGAAACGATCTTGCAACAATGTTACGTAAATATAACTTTCCATATGTAAAAGAAGATAAAAAATTCAGATTAGTATCAATTAGAAAAGAGGTTAAATTAAATGATAGTGAAATACAGAAAGAAGCTTATTAGAAATCTGGGCAATTATGAGAATATAACTGTTGAGATAGAACTTGAGGATAATGTAGTTTATGAACGTGGGGAAACCTACGAGGGTGTTTATGATAAGCTAAGTAGTTATGTCAGTGAGTCTTTAAGAAAAGAGAACAGGAAAATAGATGAATATTTGAAAACAAGAGGTGTCAAATGATTAAATTTCTAATAGGGCTTGGAATAACTGTATTATATTTTACTATTTATGAAATAAGTAAAAGAGTTGATAGTTTTACAAACTTAATTACAACAGTAATCATATCTATTTGTTGTTATTATCTAGGCGATATGGTTGTTTATAAATATTTAGGTAATATATCATGAAAAAACATAGTGATTTCTCACCTAGTTCTTTTGAACGTAGGTATTTATGTGCGGCATCCTATATGATGGAAAAGGATTTACCCCCTACTAAAAGCAAATATGCTGACGAGGGTACTTTATTGCATGAATTAGTTACCATTGATATACGGGAGTATTTAAGAATACAAAACGATAAACCTGTGCTTGATGCTTATTTACATTATTTGGAAAATGTAAAGCACAGTGAAAATATTAATAAACATCTTATTGTTGATTGTTTTAAGTATTTTATTGAAATTAAAAAACAATTATTTGATGTAAATGTAATTTTAGATAAAAAGTTTGATTTACCTTATCTTGGCGATAATGAAGCAGGAATAGTTGATTGTATTATTACAGGCAATAATTTTGATGATAAACATCAAGTTCACGTAATTGATTTCAAGTTCGGTTATGGTGTAAAGGTTGACGCTTACATGAATCTTCAATTATTAAATTATGCTAAGGGTTATATAAAAAGTAATTACCATAATATAAAGGATTATGATTTACATCTTCATATATTCCAACCGACATTTTCAAATAGTTGTTGGAGTTTGGATGAAGAGGAAAAATACAAATGGATTATCAGTGATAACTTTTATAAAAATGTAGTAAGTAAGTGTAAAAAGTTAGAGCCTGAATTTAATCCTAGCGTAAAAGCCTGTAAATACTGCCGTGCAAAGTCTATTTGTAAACCATTATCTACTAATATTGTTGTCAAGGATAAATACACCTTGACAACGGATGAGATAAAAGATTTCCTTGACAAAAAGGATCTAATCCTGTTATATATTAACGGCTTGGAGGATTACGCTAAAGGTATTCTTGAAAACGGCGGACACATCAACGGCTATTCTTTAGTAGACAAATATTCAAATAGAAAATGGGTATCTGACGCTGAAAATGAGTTAGTTAATATGTTAGGTGATAAAGCTTATAATATCAAGAAAACCATTATTGGAATAGGACAGGCAGAAAAATTATTAAGCAAAGAGCAAGTAGATAAATTAACCGAGAAAGAGTATTTAGGTAAAGTTCTGTCTTCTTGTGATGAAAAGTTAAATGAAATTGTAAAAGAATTATTAAAGGAGTAAAGTAATGGAAAATAATAAAAACAAATACGATCTACTTATAAAAAATTCAATTATAGCATTCCCAAGAGTATTTAAAATGTCAGTAGTACCGGGGTATGAAAATAGTGAGCCAGCGTATAGAATCTATTTTCTTTTTGATAAGAAAACACAAATTGACACCATAAATCAAATCAAATCCATTTTTGAACAGATAGGGTTGGAACATGGTTTTAAACCAAGTAGTAAAAATACTCAATGTTTTAGAGACGGCGATGAGTTAGCTGAAGAAGACCCAAAACATAGTGTATATAAAGGTTACTATAGGTTATTTGCAAAATCAGGTAAATCACCGGACGGAAGTGTTATAAGACCTCATGTATGTAAAATAAAAGAGGGTAAGGCAATACCAGTTATGGAAAGCGAAGAGTTAATTTACGGCGGTGCTATTTGCAGCGGATATGTTAACTTTTACTTCTATGGTAAAGGTAAGCCTAACAAAGGAATAGCTTGTAGTCTTCATACTGTTGTATTTAATAAGCATGGAACACGTCTTGGTATTGGTGCTATAGATGCTTCAAGTCAGTTTCTTGATATGGGTGATAGTGAAGAAGTAACAATACCTACTAATCAGGAAAACACATCAGAAAACGAAGTAGATTTATTCTAGCATATAAAAATGAAATGGTTCTTGGATACCGAGTGTTATCCTAACTATTTTCTTATCGTACTCAAATCTTTAGATGGTCAGTTATTGGAGTTTGAGTACGATGATGAAACTAGTTTTGATAAAACACAACTCGTTAATATATTATCACGTGATCTTACAATAGGTTTTAATTCCAGATTTTATGATATTCCTATGATTATGAGGTTTATTAAGGAAGATGATAAACCAACTAATGATCAGTTAAAAAGATTGTCTGATGATTTGATACTTTCTGATAATAGTTTTGATATTATTAGTAATAATTTCTTATGGACACCTCGCAAGTGGAATCATATTGATATAATTAGAGTTTTGCCTAGTAAGTGTTCACTTAAAATGTATGGTGCAAGAATTAATACTAGAAAATTGCAGGATTTACCTTACGATCCAGCAAGAATACTTTCAAGAGAAGAGAAAAACATACTTAAAGCTTATTGTATTAATGACGTTGATATAACAAGGGATTTGTATTTGCAAATACATGATGAATTAAAGCTTAGATGGGAAATAGGGAAAGAATTAGGGGTTGATTGTAGAAGTAAGTCAGATGCAGATATTGCCGAGATTTATTTTAAAAATAAGTTTGCAGATAGTGTTATTCCAAAAGAAAAATCAATAAGCTTTAAATACAAACCACCTCATTATTTATCTTATGATAATGAAAATATAAATAATATTTTACAGGAAATAACAGAGTTTGAGTTTACCGATAAAACCAATTTGAAGAAAGATGTTAGTTTTGTTGGCAGAGAAATAAAAACCAAGACAAATAGTTTTACTATTGGAATTGGCGGACTTCATTCAAAAGAGGAAAGTTTATCAGTATTTACAAATGATGATCAGTTTTTGATAGATGTTGACGTTACTTCATATTATCCAAGTATTATTATAAACAATGGGATATATCCTAATAATATTGGTAAGGAATTTCTGAAATTATATAAATCTTTGCGAGATAGGCGTCTACAAATAAAAGATAAAACAAGTACACCAAGTAAGTTTTACAAGATCGTACTTAATGGAACTTTTGGCAGACTCGGTTATAAAAAGAGTATTTTGTATGATTTAGAGAAGATGATACAAACTACTATAACGGGTCAACTATGTTTATTAATGCTTATTGAGTGGTTAGAAGAACAGGGTTTCGAAATAATATCCGGTAATACTGACGGACTTACGGTAAAGGGGAAAATAAGCAATACCGATAAATTTAATGAGATATTAAAGAAATGGGAGTTTTTAACAGGTTTTGAATTGGAAAAAACACATTATGATAGAATTTACATAAGAGATGTTAATAACTATTTGGCAATAAAGTCTGATGGTGGAGTTAAGACTAAAGGATTTTTAAGTATGAATGACTTATCAAGGAACGCCCATCTTGGAATAGTAAAAAAAGCTGTTAAGAATTATCTTACAAATGAATATCCAATTGAGAATACTATTAGAAACGGAGCAAAAGAAGATTATATCTTAACCAAGAAAACAAAGTTTGGTGCTAATTTTAAGGGTGAATATTTAGGCAAAGTTGTTCGTTGGTATTATAGAACCGACGGGGATTATATTCTAAATATGAAAGAACATAAAGTACCTGATGCAAATGGCGCTTATCCTATAATGAACTTGGATGATGAGATGGTTAATATTGATTATGAAAGATATTATCAAGAAACAATAAAAACATTAAAAACGATAGGAGTTAGTTTATGAAAAGGAAAAAAGAATTGTCTGATATACCGGATAAAGAAGTTAAAAAAGTAAAATTAACTTTAACTCAAGAAGAGGTTAATGAACTATTTGAGTATAGAGATGGGGATTTATATTGGAAAATTGATATTTATTCATATGTTTGGCATAAAAAACCTAGAATAAAAATAGGTGATAAAACCGGTTGTATAGCAAAAAATAAACAAGGTACGTATTATAAAGAGCTATGTTATAATAAAAAAAAATATATTACATCAAGAATAATATTTTTAATGTTTAATGGATATTTACCGCAATGTGTAACATATAAAGATGGTGATACCTTAAACACAAGAATAGAAAATTTATTAGAAGCAAACATTTCTCAAAAGAGTTATAGACGTAAAATTAACAAGAATAATAAAACAGGTTTTAAAGGGGTTAGTTTTTGTAAAAAAAATAATAAATATTGTGCTTTTATCTATAAAAATAATAAACAACTATATTTGGGTTACTATGACAAGGCAGAAGAAGCTTCTAAAGCATATGAAATAGCAAGAGAAAAATATCATGGGGATTTTCTTAAGAGGTGTGAAAATGATTAAAATTTTAGCTTGGTTGTTATTGATAATATTTTCACCGTTTATAATTATCATAGGTAGTTTAGTGGGTGTTTTTATGCTTATAATTATCATAGGTAGTTTAGTGGGTGTTTTTATGCTTATACATGCAATACTTTGTGAGATGGAAAGAATATTTAATTATCAAATACAACCATATATTGCTTGGAAGATAAAAAATGTTAGAGAAAGATTTAGAAAAAAAGATAGTAATTAAAGCTAGGAAACTTGGTTATTTAGCAGATAAATATGTTTCTCCCAGTAATAAAGGAGCACCTGATAGAATTTTTATAAGCAAAAGCGGTAAATTGTTTTTTATTGAGTTCAAATCTAAAAAAGGTAAGTTAACCAAATCACAAGAAAAGAAAATATCGGAGTTAAGAGCAAGAAAACAATCGGTATTCGTAGTTAATAATGAGGAATTAGCTATGGAAATAATAACAGAATATATGATTGATGTTACAAACAAAAACTGATATAAGTAGTTTAGAATAAAAGGTTACCTCTGCTTGAACCAAGAATAACCTTTAAATATCTTATACTACAAATTAAACACGTAGTCAAATTTAAAGTTTCTTGGTTCTTAAATAATCCTTTTATTAATTATTAATTTTAAAATTATAGGTTATTTATGAATAATATTACAATAATAGAACATAAAGAATTACAAAAAGCCGTATCTGCTAGAGAATTGTATGAGTTTTTAGAAGTTAGGACTGATTTTACTGATTGGTGTAAAAGAAATAATGATTACTTAGATTTTCAAGAAAATATTAATTATATAGTTTTCCTCAAAAATGAGGAAAACCTCGATTCACTAGGGGGACGACCATCTAAAGACTACTTTTACACTATTGATGCTGCCAAAGAAATTTCAATGTTACAAAGAAGTGAAAAAGGAAAAGAAGCTCGTAAATACTTTATTGAATGTGAAAGACAATTGAAAGAACAGAAATTAGCAGTTCCTAACTTTTCTAACCCTGTTGAAGCAGCTTTAGCTTGGATTGAAGAATATAAAGCAAAACAATTGGCAATAGAGGAAAGAGATATTGCTATAAAAACAAAATCTCAAATTAACAATAAAATAACCGCTACTGCAATGGCTAGAGCGTCCGTAGAGACACGAAGAGCAAATAAATTGGCAGATGAACTTGGTGTCGGTAAAAAATTCAAACAAGTTAGAGCTATAGAATGGTTACCTGATTATTTTGATATTTCAATAGTTAGTTTTTATTCACAATTTGGTAAAGCATTAAATAAATTTTCAAAAGATAATGGTTTTGAAATAAAAATCATAGATGATTCAAAATATGGTAAGGTTAATAATTATCATATAAACGCTATTGAGGGTTTTAAAAAATATTTAGATAATAATCCTTGTGCATTACCAAAATATAGATTTGCATAAATGTTGAATGAGTCAAACCTTTACCATTATCAACAGGAAGTAGTTAATAGAATACTTGAAACAAAAAGAATATTTGTTACTCAAGAAATGGGGCTTGGTAAAACAATTGCGTCAATAACTGCTTTTACTAGAATATTGAACAAAGAAGTTAAAAAATGCCTCATCATAGCCCCCTTAAACGTAGCTAAGTCTACTTGGGTAAATGAGTTATCCAAATGGGAGCATACAAAAGATTTAAAATATTCTCTTGCAATAGGTAGTGAAAAACAAAGATTAGATGCTCTGCAATCTGAAGCTGATGTTTATATTATCAATCAAGAGAACGTGCCGTGGATGTTTCATAAAGGTTTTAAAAAATATGGGTTTATTATTGTAGATGAAAGTACAGGTTTTAAGTCTCATAACTCTAATCGTTTTAAAGCATTAAGACATTTTACATCTCTCTATATGGTACTTCTTACTGGCACACCATATCCTAACGGATTTATGGACTTATGGAGTCAGATATACTTACTTGATAAAGGACAGAGACTTGGAAAATACATAACTCACTATAGAAATCAATATTTTACTTATGATGAACATAAGCGTAAGTATATCTGCCTATATCCAAATACAATTCTGGATAAAATAAAGGATATTACTATTTCAATGAAAGCAGAGGATTATCTGGAACTACCGGATAAAATATCTAACGTGGTAAAAGTAGATATAGATAATTACGGATTATATAAGAAATTTGAGAAAGAATATTATTTGCAAATTAACAATGATGAAATAACGGCAGTTAATGCAGCAGTATTATCATCTAAACTGCTTCAATACTGCAATGGAGCTGTTTATAGCAGTGATAATGATGGATCATATACAATCATCCATAACAACAAAATAGACTATTTAAAAGAGTTTATAGAGCTTTATCCAGACGAGAATATATTAGTTGCTTATGGTTTCAAAAGTGATGAGGAAAGAATAAAACTAGCTATTCCAAATTGCGTTACTCTTACAAGAAATAACATAGTTGATGTAGAAAAAGGGTGGAATAAAGGGGAAATAAAGTTATTACTTTGTCAAAGCGGTACTGCAAAAGGACTTAATTTACAATATGGTGGTAGAATTATTGTATGGTTCGGTATTACCTATAATCTTGAGCATTATTTACAATTCAATGCAAGACTTCATAGACAAGGTCAAACTAAACCGGTTCTTATTTATCATATTGTAGCAAATAACTGCAAGGATGAACAGGTTATTAAAGTTCTTGAAAATAAAAATGCTAGTTCTGAAATGATATATCAGGTATTAAAAAATTAGTTGGCCAAAATCATTATTATTTTAGCAAGTAAATACTTGCAATCTTTAATAAAGCAAGTTATATATAGATAATATTAATTAAAATGAGTGGCCGAAAATGAGTAAAAAAAGTTTAGGTGGTAAAGCAAGAGCATTAAGTTTAACACCAGAAAGAAGAAAAGAAATTGCAATTAAAGCTAATAAAGCAAAATTATTAGATAAAAATTTTAATGTAACTCATGGTGGGGAAACTAGCAATTTAATTTTAGGAGACATAAAATTACCTTGTTTTGTATTAGCTAATGGTAAAAGAGTTATTTTACAACGAACTATGGCCAGTGCTTTATTATTGTCTAGTGGTGGGGATAGAATACCAAGATTAACTAATACAAAATGGTTAGAAAATTTTGTATCAAAAGATATTGTTGATAGAGTTGAAAATCCTATTATATGTAAATTACCAAACGGAAAATGTGTTGAAACATATGAGGGAACATTATTAATTGATATTTGTAATTCAATATTAATTGCTAGATCAAGTATAAAATTAAGTACAAAACAAAAAAGTATTGCTGAACAATGTGAATCAATAATTAGAAGTGTTGCTAAAGTTGGTATTGTAGCATTAATTGATGAAGCTACAGGTTATCAGGAAGAAAGGGAAAAAGATGAGTTATCTATACTTCTAAAAAACTATTTAGCAGAAGAATTACAAAGTTGGATTCATACTTTCCCTTTGGATTATTACAAACAATTATATAGATTAAGGGGTTTAGAGTATGGGAAGCAGAAAATCCCATCATATTTTGGACATCTTACTAATAATATTATTTACAAAAGATTAGCTCCAGAAATATTAAGTAGATTAAAAGCATTAACTCCAAAATCAAAAAATGGTAATAATACAGCTAGATATTTTCAAAGTTTAAGTAGAGATATTGGTTATCATAAATTAAAAGAGCTACTTGGTTCTGTTGTAACACTAATGAAATTATCAGATAATTATGATGATTTTGAAGTTAAATTAAATAGGATTCATCCGTTGTTTATAAAAGATGAGTAAATAACAAAAAAGAACTTACTATTGGGATTTACCCCAGTAATAAGTTCTTTTTTATAACCCTAATTAGATTTTACTCAAACTAGGGTTACTCCAACAACAATAAAAAAAGAGAGGTTATTATTTAACCTTTTATGTGCAAATTCAATATATCACATTTATTTAGATAATTCAAGTCGATAAACGTCATATTTTAACTTAAATAAATATAATTCATTTAACCAGTTATTCAAATTATCACATTTATTATAAGGAACACAGAGTTTTTTAAACTCATTCGTAGCAGATTCAGACATTACAGGTAAAGGTGGAAGATTAAGTGTTGGCAAATTATTTCTTTGATTTAGGTTTTGACAACCTATCAATAGAAGAGTTAATATCAGTACGCTCAATATTTGTACTAATTTCAATGACTTTATTTTGGACATCTATTACCTTATCTTTAGTTGTTATAATTCCAGATAAAGCTTCTTTTTCTGCTTTTAGAGTTTTATTACGATTAAATAGATAAAGTGCGAAGAATCCTACAATACCAAGTATAATTTCTTTCAAGTAAGTAAAAATTAGCATATTAATTTACCATATATTCTTGACCACCAATAACTATAGTGTCAGTATTATTTTTACTTTTAGATTTTTTCTGTTTTTGATTTTGTTCGTGATCCTGATCAATCTTTATTTTATGAAATATCTCAATAGTAGGTGAGAAAAAATCATCACAAGACATTGTTAAATACCCTGTTAGAACTAATAATAAAGCTCCTATAAGTTTTTTTTAAGCTAACCATAGTTCTATCTCTTCTTCTCTTCTATTGAGTAATTCTTTAGATACTACCTTATTGATGTATTTCCAACGTCTAAATTGCTCTGGTATTTTATCAAATAGTTTGTTATTAAGAAAATTAAGTAGTGTTGATTGTTTAAAGTTTTCAACTCCTATATTGTATATAAGGCTTATTAGAGCATCAAATTGATTTTGATTGATTGGTACTTTAACAAGTATATTTAATGCTGATTCTCGGGGTTCTAAATCCTTTTTAAGTAGTAATTCACCCTCTAATCTTGTCATAGGTTCCGCAAAATTTTCGTTAGGTAATATTCCATGACCATAACCTATTGTTTGTTTTCCAGCAGGACAAATATATTCCTTATCGCTAAAACCCTCAAACTTCTTTATTAAATTTAATCCTTTCTCACCTGTTTTCATCATATATGATTACTTCTTTTGAGTTTGGTGATAAGTCTACTTCTACTTGAATTGTATTTTTTATAAATAGCTCTGATAATTCTTCAATAGCGTTATCGTGTCCTAGAATATAACTTGATCCTATTCCGATAATAACTACAAGTACAATAAGAACAATTTTGTTTTTGAAGAATGATATTATTTTGTCAAACATCTATATCATCTAAATCAGTTCCGTCAGATATACCATGAACAGCTTGTAATAAGGTTACAAGTGATAATGATAACTGTCCAAATACCTTTACAAAATGATCAAGGTTGTTTGCTGCTGTTAGCATCATCAGGAGTAGAACATTTACAAGTACAAGATTCACTTGGATTAGATTCCAAGATTTTATATGCTTTATTATCTTGTAAAAGATGTTCATTTTTTAAATATTCTTTTGTTATCTGTTCTAAATAATATCTATAATCTATATATTTAAAATACGTTATTTTTGTATTTTTTAATAAAAAACTTAGAGAAATAGTTATTATTTGTAAGTAAAACCTCTAGTAATAACTTTAAAATCTATTTTTTTTACTGTAATTATATTCCAAACTATAATTGCTAAGTATAAAAAAAATAAAAATAGAATATAATTAATCATTGTATTTTTGATAATTTAAGTCATATCTATTATATGGTTCATCTACGTCAAAAAACCAATCTTTACTATTTATTGCTTTTTCTTTTAAGATGGTTTTACTACCACCAACATCTTTTTTGATAGCATCATAAGAATACACATTAGCTTGTTTTAATAAAAATTTCAAGATATTTGTGTCATTTCCTTTTTCAATTAACCCAATTAGTTTAGCTGTTGTTTCAGGTTTGTCAAAACTGTTAGCTAATCCTCTGTAATATAACTTAACTAACTGGTTTGATACAACAGCTCCAGCAAAGCCTCCTACTGGACCAAAGGCAGCATTACCAATTGTTGCTCCTATACCAGTCTTAGTTGCAAACCTAGTTATTGTTTGTGTTATATCTTTACTACTATCAGAATTTATTTTTATTTTATTACTTATTTCACCGACTTTATTTAATACAACAGGTAATTTATTTATAATAAATTCAGCCTGTTTTTCATCTCTAACTAAACTTCTAATCAGATTTTCATTATCTAAAATAGTACTTTGTATCTTAAAAGTATTAAAATCAAATCTATTATTAGTTTTTTCGTAATTTATGAAATCATCAAATATCAACTTTTTAAGTTTTATTTGTCTTAAGGCATCAAAAAGCTCTCTTGATTTACCATCCATTTTAGATATTAACTCTCTGTTTTCATTAATATCCAAATTGTATTTATGAGCTAAGTTAGCTAGACCTTGATCATTATCAGTATTTTTAAATTCACGTGCTTTTTCCAAATCTTTTTTATTTGGAAACTTAATAACATTACTTGTACTTGTACTTGTACTTGTATATAATTTATTTATTTCATAACCATCTTTATCAACTATAGTGCGTTCACCGGTTAAAGGTTTTTTATTATTTAAACCTTTTTTGTATGCAAATAATATTCGGTTGTAATAATCATTTGCTAATTGTTTATTTTGTTTTAAAATATCTTCTTTAGTGTGAAAATTTTTATATTGCTCTGTAGTATTACTTAAAGCTTTTCTTACTTGTTCAACACCTCTGCTAGTATTCATTATGTTAGATATATAGCCAGTAGGTTCGCCTTGTAATAGTGTTTTAATAATTTCATCTTGAGTAAATGAGAAGTAAACTTTAGAATCAAAATCTAGAGCTTTTCTATATGATGTTATAAATTCTTCCGGTAAATTTCCTAAATCCGTGTTTTTCTCAATTATTCTATCAATTAATGATACGGCTTTTCTTTGCAATTCTTCAACATTGCTATTTCCCCTATATGAAATATCATTTAAACTTTGTCTTTTATTTACAAGCTCTATAGGATTAATTGCATTTTTTACTATTCTTCCATTTACATTTCTACTTTCAGCAGAAGAAGCAGAGCTAAATAATCTATTAAAAGTATCTGAAACCTGTTCTATTGCTGAAATTTCAGCAGTATCATTTCTACTGGTAGGAGAAAATATTTTAAAATCATCTGATAATTGTTTTAATTCAGGTATAAACTCTTCTAAGCTAATAATACTGTTTTCATTACTACTTAAAATCTGCCGGTATCTATCATGATTTAAATTTCTTTCCTTTGTTAAAACACTATTAAATTGAGGTAAAAGAGTTTTAAAATCTTCAATTTTATTAGTATAGGTAAGTTCACCGGCATTTTTAGAAAAATCACCTAAGTTTCTTTTTACAAAATCAATTAAACCTTGTTGCGTATCTTTTAATAATTTTTCTTTTAATGTATAATCAGGTAAATACAAACCTAATTCTATTGCTTTTGCATTATGTTTTTGTAATGTATAAGCGTTAACTAAATCTTTATTTTTAGTTAACTCTCTTATAATAGTTTTTTTATCTGCACCGCTATTAAGCATATTAGCAAGTTCTGGGGCTACTGATTCAAGAAATTCCATATCAATAGGATTATCTTTTTTATGTAACAACCAAGCAGCAAAACTTGTATTACCTTTGTGCATAATGCCTGTATCAGTTGATACATATTCAATAGCTTCTTTAGACGCTTGTTCTATATCCCTTAATCTTCTCATGGTTAATTTACCAACGTCAGTATTTGATTTGAATACTAAACCATTTATCCAATTACCGGCAGTTTCTTGAACAGTATCTAATCCTTTATATAATCCCTCTACAAAAGGTTCTTTAAGTTCAGCTACATTTTTCATCAGCCCATTATAAGTAGTTTTTGGTAAAGCTTTTTGTAATATGAATTTAGCAGTACCACTAATTCCTCCTGCATAGACACCTCTAGTAGCAACATCACCAACAATATAACCACCAAGAGTTCTTGCAGTATCTTCTATTGGAGCTTGTTCTCTTGCTATTTCGTCTGTTTCTCTAAAATTATTAGCAAGGTATCCTCCAACTGCTGCTGCGGTAGTATTTACAGGGTTAACTTCAACACTTACTAGAGTATTTAAAAAATTTGTAACTTTATTATTTACCAAGAAATTTTTAGCACTAGGATTACTAACAAGTGCTGCAACACCTTTTCCTCCTAATTTTAAAACACCTCCCCCAGCAGACATTTCAACTAAAGACTCTACTGTATGACCAGCAGATACATAGTTGTCTATTACGTATTGTTGGTCAGTTCCCTTATATTTCTCTATAGCGTCTGGTTTTAAATTGTCTTCAACGTATTGTTCTGCTACTTTACCATTCCATAGTTTATTAGCATCATCGTAGGCTTGATTTGCTTGAGACCTAAAATCTTTTGATGTTTCTTCCATACCTAGATTCTCTGTCAAATTAGCCATTCCACCGCTAATTCCACCATAAATAGCATTACCAGCGGCAGCAACACTGTCAACAGTTTTACCTAATCCCTTATTAAAACCATAAGCACCGCTAGTTATTTTTTCTTTGAAAGATGGTTCTTCCACTTTTTGTATACTTTCTTCTTCATCTGGTAAATACCATAAGCGAGGGTCTGGTTTTTCAGGTTCATCAAAAAAACCGCTATCTTTATGTACACCATGTTTTTTTATAGCATCTGCCCAAAACGCTTTATCTTCTTCACTTAAATTAGTTTGATCAGGTATTTGTAATTTTACTAAAGCCATTATTTACCTATAGCTCCTTTATTTTTATACATATTATATTCATTACTGTTAGTATCGACAATTAACTCTGAACCATTTTGTCCAACACCATATCTACCTTTAACAAACATATTATAATCATTATTTGTATCACCTAGTTGACTTTCATCCAATATATTTATAGCATTGTTTTTATTATAAGCGTTTTTAGCAGCTTTCATTTTTACAATAGATTTTATTAGTTTAGGTCTATCTTCTTTCAAAAATTGTAATAAAGCTTTACGATTTTTTTCAATAGATGGTAGTTTAGCAAGTATTCTATTACCCTCATCTTTAGTAAATTGTGCTCCAAGAATAGGTCTTAACATTTTTTCAAAATCTACATTACTTAATTTAGCATAATCTAAATTTGGATCTAATCCAAAAGCTTCCCCTAAAGTTCTTCTTATTTTAGTTAAATAATCAGAACCTACTAGATTTGGAGTTTCAATAGCTATTTTACCTAATCTATCGTAAGCAGTTAATATGTTTTCACTAGCTTCTAATTTAGGATCAAGTTTTTCTTCTATATACTTCCTGTTAGATGTTATATTAGTCTTTAATATGGTTTCTTGCTCTTTCTTACTCATAGGATTTTGAGCTTCCATTTTAGCTTTTTCCGCTTGCGATTTATACAATTCAGCATGAGCTTTACTAGTCTCAACATTAGCTCTACTTGCCTCAATAGCAACTCTAATCTGCTCATTTTTTAGGCGTTGTTCTTCAAGTTTATTATGGACTGCTGCTTTTGAATTATAAGTAAGAAGTTCTGGGAAGTTCACTTGTTCTTCTTGAGGTATTACTCCTTGTAATATATCAGCTATATACTGACCTTTTACATTACCTTGTTTATCCTCCATGTATATCTTACCGCCACTTGAGTAAGCATACTCACCAATATCCCTACCTGTAATCTTCTTGTA
>JACCDO012274550.1_pt1 | contig 16322 bp, 14 predicted proteins | sample 7446101 | NCBI WGS metagenome assembly JACCDO01 (sample SAMN15323440, study PRJNA562643) | freshwater metagenome | isolation source: river surface water | place: USA:Blue River Watershed | collected 2017-08-16 | reverse complement strand
TTAAATTAAAAAAATTTTTTTTTTTTTTTTAGAATTTATAAAAAAAAAATTGATAATAAATATAAAAAGAAAAATGCCTCATTGTGGATGTTATAAAAAACGTAATCACTGTGAATGTGACTGTGGATGTGGAAATCATCAACAACAAAATTATCCTGAAATTCAATCTCTTTTAGGACCTTGTGAAAAAGTATTATTTATTGGTACATATGATATTAATGATAGAAATTTACAAGGTAATATATCAACTATTCCAGTAAATTTAAGTATTAATCCAAATGGTTATACAATTTACAATAGTTTATCATATAAATCTCAAGACAAATCATTACCACCATTAAAATTTATTGAACGTGCCACAACAATTTCAACATGGACTAATTCTACATTAGAAACTCGTATAGGTCAACTTACTATGAATGCTTTATATAAAGATGATACAACTGGAGAAATTGTATCAAGTACTATTCAAGAATATGCAGTTGATGGAGTTTTTGGTGTATTTTCTAAAGTTAATAGAGCTGTTATTGATTTTACAAATAATCCTCGTGTTATTTATTTTATTGGTAAATATTAAAATTTATTAAATAAAATATATTTATACTTTTTTTTATTTTTTTTAAGTTAAATAATTAACTTAAAGAAATAAGATTAAAAAATTATTATTTTTAACTTTTTTATTTTTATTTAAAAAAAGACAAAAATTATTTAAAGGTATTTACCTTCTTTAATATCAGAGGCAATAGGGGTTAAGTATTTTTGAGGGGGTTGAGCATTGGCAACAACGGCAACTTGGCGAACAATTTGTGAGAGAGCACCACGAATACCAGCTAAATCGAAGATACCAATAAGGATGGTAACAGCGACACCAATGAGTAATTGAAGAACAACGAATCCAACGTATAATTCCCAAGTTTTGAGTTTACCAACTTCTTTGTCTAAGTAAAGCATTTCTTTTTCTATACTCATTTATTAGAAAAAAAATTTAGATAAAAAATAAAAATTCAAATTAAATTATTTACTTTTTATATTTTTTCTTATGATTTTTTAATTTAATAAAAATGTCTTCTTGAATTAATTTTTGAATTATTTTTAAATTAAATTTTTTATTTTTTTTCTTAAAGATTTTTTTATAATTTTTTTTATCTTTTTAAATATTAAATATAAGATGAGTAAAACAATTTATGCAATAGCAGTTTTTGACGATTCAAAAATTAAAGGGACTGTTTTATTTAGCCAAGAACCAAACAAAGATGTTAGAGTTGAAATAAATCTTGAAGGTCTTGGTAAAAATAGAAAACGTGGTTTTCATATTCATGAATTTGGTGATTTATCTGATCATTGTACATCAATGTGTGCTCATTTTAATCCCGATAATCAACCTCATGGTGGTTTACATTCAAAATATCGTCATGCTGGTGATTTGGGAAATATACAATCTGATGATAAAGGTAAAGCTTTTTATTCTTTTGAAGTACCAACTATTAAATTATCTGGTTCCAAATATAACATTATAGGAAGAGGTTTAATTATTCATGAAGATGAAGATGATTTAGGTTTAGGTATGTATCCTGATTCTTTAACTACTGGACATTCAGGAAAACGTTCAGCTTGTTCTGTTATTGGTTATTCAAAACTTAATAAACCATGTTAATTTATTTATTTTAATTTATTTTTCTTTATTTTTTAAAATTCTTTAAGTTAAAAGTAGTACTTAAAGAAAATATAAAAATGTGTTGGAATGCAGAGGTATCGAAACAAACTTTTTTTTTGCAATTATATCATTTATATTAGGATATTTTAATAATTTTCCTATTAAAAAATTAATCTTTTTTATGGTATTTTCATCAATGCAGTTAGTAGAATATTTTTTATGGAAAAATATAAAAGATAAAAAGAAAAATGAATTTTATTCAAAAATGGGTTTTTTAGTTATTTTACTAGAACCATTATCAGCTATAAATATGATTGAAAATAATATTTTATTAAAAAATAATTTAATATATTCTTATTTATTTATAACTTTTATTTATCTATTATTTAATTATAAAAATATTAATTTTAAAACCAGTATCAATAAAAAAGGGTTTTTACAATGGAATTGGTTAGAACCTGTAAATTTGTATAAATTAAAGTCTTATTTTTTTATTTTTTGGACATTCTTTTTATTCTTTAGTTGTTTTTTAACAAAAGATTGGTTTATCATTTTTATTGGATTATTTTCATATTTATATTCTTTGTATAGTTATAAACTTCATGACACTTTTGGAACATATTGGTGTTATATTGTTAATTTATTATGGATTTATGTATTATGTTGGATTATTTATAAAAATTATTTAAAAAACTAATTATTTTTTAAAATTCTTTAAGTTAAAAGTAGTACTTAAAGAAAATAAAAATGTGTTGGAATGCAGAAGTATCGATACAAACATATTTATTTGCAGTTATATTATTTATATTAGGATATTCATATAGTTTTCCGCTTCGTAAATTAATATTTATGATTATATTTTCAAATATACAATTGATAGAATATTTTTTATGGAAAAATTTAAAGGATAAAAAAAATAATGAATTTTACTCAAAATTAGGATATTTAAATATATTTTTAGAACCTATTGGAGCATGTTTATTAATAGATAATATTCAAATTAGATATTTTAGTATATTATTATATATTTTATTATTTTCTATTTATTATTTATTTAATTATAAACAAATAGATTTTTCAACTACTTTATCAAAAAATGGATTTTTACAATGGAATTCTTTGTCTATTGAAAATAATCATATATATTATGCTATAATATGGTTTATTTTCTTTTTTGGAGGTATTTTATTATCAAAAGATTTATTTATTATGGGAGTCACTTTTTCTACTTTTATTTTTACAGTTTATAATATAACTAAGCATAATAGCTTTGCATCATATTGGTGTTCAATATCAAATATATTATGGTTTTATGTGTTAGGATGGATAATTTATAAAAATTATAAAAAATAAAATAAAAAAATAATAAAAAATAAAATAATTATTTACATTTAGTTAAACAATGAATTTTATGTTCAAGTTCAGATATTCTTTCTTCATAATGTTGTATTTTAATTTTACCCAAAATCTCAATTTGTTCTGAATTAAAAATAATTTTTTTTGAATTTATCTCAAATGATTGAATATCATTTTTGGTATTTCCAAATTTAACTTGATTATCATCTACATTTGTAGCTCTATAAGAAAATGCATTTCTTCCTGTTGTTGTACCAAACATTGCAACACTTTGATTGTCACATGTTTTTGACATTTTACCAATAGAAAAAGATTCTTGTTTATAACATGTTGCACCACCAATTGCTAAAGAATTATCCTGTAAACAATGTGATTTATCACCAATTGACATCGATTTTAATAAAATAATTTGATTATTATTTTCATTATCTAATCTTATAACATTTTCATTATCAAATTTTAAGTCATTATAAATAACACCATGATCTCCCTTTTCACCTTTTGGACCTTGAGGACCTTCTGGTAGTTTATCTGTTGATACTATATCATAATCACCATTATCACCATCAAGAGTAAATACAATTTTATTATCATGATTAATACGAATAGATTTAATTTTAGGTGTTTTACCTTGAATACCTTGAGGACCTTTAGGACCTAACATACCTTTAACATTAATTTTGATAGAAGATATGACTTTATTTTTGTGACAAAGTTGTACTTCATTTTCGTCTTTAGAAAATTGAAGTTGAAGAAGATTAAATAATTCTGGATTAATAGAAGTTTGAGGATTTGAATTGATATAATCTTGTTGATGTTCATTAATTTTTTGAGTTATTTTTTCAAAATATTCATTAAGATTTGTTTGAAAAAGAGAAGATAATATTTTAACTTTATCTTCTAATTCACGAGAGAGATTGGTTTGTATATTTTCATTTGTTTTTTGAATATCTTTTTCATATTTTTCTAAAAATTCATTTTTCCAATTTTTCCATTCTTTATTTTTTTCAATTATAGTTTGAAAATTATCTTTTAATTTATTATTTATATCTTTTATATAATCATCTATTCTTTCACTTAAACTTTCACTTAATTGATCTTCTATTTTATTTACATTTTTCATAATATCTTGAAAAGAAGTATTTAAATGTCCATATAAATCTTCAAATTGATTTTTCATATTGACTGATATTTTTTCTTGAATTAATTCATTAAATTCACTTTTTGTTTTTTGAATAAATTGATTTGTTTTATCATTATTATCATTCTCTAATTTATGAACTTTCATTAAACTATCTCGAATAAATTTTTTGATTTGATTTTCCATTTCTATAAATTTTGAGCGTATTCCCATTTCCACTTTTCCATCCATCTCTCTATCAACCTGACTAATATTTCTCTTACATTCTAATAATTTTTGTACCCACTTCTCTTCTAATACTCTCATATTTCTTTCAAAATATAATTCACATTTTTCTATACATATTTTTTGCCATTGTTCCCATATATTATTATTTATAACAGGTATATTTGTGTTATTTATATTTGTTATATTATTATTTTTAGTATTATTAATATTATTTTCCATAATATTTTCTATATTATTAATATTATTATTATCATTATCTTCTTCTGTGATATTTGATGTTTCATTCATATATTCAATATTATTTGTAAGATCTTCATAAGATTCTATATTTTCTTGAATAATAGATTCTTGAATATTAGAACAATGTTGTTGTAAATCATTATTTTCAGATGAATAAGAAGTTTGTAAGTCTTTTTTGGGGTGACTAAGAAAATCAGTATTTTGTTGATTTTGGTTTACATTTTTTGATACTTCATTTTTCTTATAAATTTTTTTGAGATGATGAATAGTACTTTCTTTAGCATCATTTTCAATTTCATCTAATAATTCATTTTTTTCTTCTAAAGGTAAAAAATGGAAAATTTGATATTTAAATAATCTGTCTAAATATTTTACTAAAGCATCAATAATTTTTAATCTTCTTTCTTGTGGAGATAAGACATTTTGATTTTCAAAAAGTAAAGTTAGTTTTTGAATAAAAATACGAATATCATTAATAATTACCTCTTGTTCTTTTTTTTTTAGATGAGAAAAAGAGAGTAAAGTTTTATGAATACAATAAATAAATTGAGTTTCTAAAGAATCTTCTAAAGTAAATTCTTTTTTCATATTTTTTTATACCTTATAATTAATTTATATTTTCTATTTCATTTTTTTTCATAATTTATTAATTATTATTTTTTTATTAATTATCTATAGAATAAATTTAAATAATGAAAAAACAAAATAAAAAAATTATTGGTAAAAAAACATGGGGTCCTAAAGCTTGGCATCTCTTACATAGTTTTAGTTTACACCATGACAAAAATATAGAATGGACTAAAGAAAAAAAACATGAATATTATCTTTTTTATAAAACATTTATTTATATGATACCTTGTAAAATTTGTAGATTACATTATAAAGATATGTTTGAATTTCAAGAACCATTAATTGAAAAAGATATTACAAAAAAAAGTTTATCTAAATGGGTTTGGAAAATTCATAATCGTGTAAATATTCGTCTTGGTAAAAAAGAAATATCATATGAAGATGGTATTAAAATTCAAGAAGATTTAAAAAATAATGATATTTTTTATTTTATAAATAGTGTTATAAATGGTATGGATATAAAGACATGTTGTATCTTTGAATTTGATCAGATATATCATTTTTTTTATTATTTTGGTTTATTGTATCCAGATAATAAAATACAAGAAAAATTAAAAAAATTAGTTTTATCTGAAGAATATTCAAATATTAGTTCTCCTTCTGAATTTAAAGAATGGTATAACAAAAATTATTATTTATGGCAACAATAATTATTTTTTTATAAATTCATATTTATAAAATATAATAAATCATCATATGAATAATCTGATTCAAAATTTTCCAAATAACCACCACTATTTATATACTTTAATTTTGGTATTGATTCAATTTTAGCATATGCTCTTAATTTATCATTTTCATCTTTTACATTTTCTACATTAATTGCCCCAAATGGAAATAATTGAATATAATCTATAGCTAAATCTTCATATTCTTTTTTAAATTTTTTACAATGTGAACACCATGGAGCATAAAATAGAACAAATCCTTTTCCTTTATCAAAAAAATTATTATTCAAGAAAATTTTATTTTTTTTTAAAGTAAAATCTTTATAAATAAGTTCATGTACACCATTTTGATAATTAAATAAATTTCTATATAATTTTATAGAATAAACTTCACCATTTTTTTTATCATTGTCTTTTTTTTCGATAGAACATTCATTTATAGAATTGGATGTTTTTGAATTTTCTTTAATTGAACATTTATTATTCATTAATTTACATTCAGATTTATTATTTTCTTTTAATTTACATTCCATTTTTAATATACTTTATTCTATTATTTTATAATTTTTATTTTTTATTGAAATTTTTGTTTCAAAAAAATATATGATTAAATATTAAGTATTAATAATATGAATTTTTTAAAAAATATTTCTTATAAAGAACATATTCTTTTTTTCTGTGCAGCTTTAATTTTGTCTTATTTTATTTTACATTCAACTATTGAAAAAAAAACTAAGGAATATTATGTTTATTTTGCAATAATTACTATTGTTTTATATTTTTTCTTTATTTTTGTTTTAAGTGATACTTATTCTAAAAAAATACAAATTGAAAAATATACCAATGGTTTAGATGATTTTAGTGAGACTTTTGTTGACGAATCTTCCGAAAATAAAACATCTGAAGAAGAAGAGGAAGAAGAAGCTACTTTACCAGCTACCCAAGTAGCAGATATTTATGATGAAGAACCAGAATTTGAAACTCCCGAAGTCACTCCTCAACCAACACCAACTCCTGAACCTACACCAGTTGAACCCTCTACTGGAGGAGGTGGAGATATAGTTGGTGGAGGTGATGTAGAACCTGCTCCTGAACCTTTACCTCAAGCACCAATTTCTGAAGATGATGGATTGGATGGTTCTAGCGAAAATCCTGATGTAAGTGGATATTTATTCAATAAACCTACTACTGGAAATGCTTATGGTCCATTAAATATTAATGTAAGTTATAAAGTTCAAGATTATGGAGGTAACGGTAATGGTAAAAAACAATGTGATCCAGTAAATCCATATACTGATAATTTAAGTGATTTAGGAAAATATAATTATAAATCAAGAGTTTATAATAACACTCAATGGTGGAATACTTGGGATAGTGACCAATATGGAAAACAAGCTTGGACTAATCAACCCGACCAATTTATTCCTCCAACATCAATGAGTAAAGAAGAAGCTATGAAACGTTATGCACAAGAACAACAAGTTGTAAATAGACCTCAATATCAAAATGATATAAATTATAAATATAATTCAATAACAGATAAACAAGAACCATGTCCAGTAGAAATAAATGATCCATGGTCTCCTTATATGTCAGGTGATTTATCAAATAGTGGACCTCAACCATTTAATCTTTAAATAAAAATAATTGTTTTTTTAATTTATATATTAATTTAAATTAATTAATAGATGAAAAAGAAGAAAATAAATAATATATTTTTTTTATCGAATATATTATTAGGAATTAAATAAAAAATATGAAATTTAAATTTGATGTTCAACATATATTAATTGTTATTATTGTTTTAGCTATTATATATTTTATTTATCGTTATTATGATGAACATAAAGTTCAAGAAAAATTTGAAAACCAAGATAATCAAGGATTAGCTGCCTATTATAAAGATTCTGTTGATGAAAATACTATAGAAAAAAGATTACTACCATCTTGGAGTACTAAATCAATCTCTGAACCAACTATATCTTCAAAACAAATTTTAAAAAATGAATTAGATCCATGGACAGGTACATATAGAAATTTTGTTGTTGGAAATTCAGCTCCAACAAATAATGATACAATTATGGTTGTTAGAAAATTAGGAAATAAAATAAAATTTACTGTCGGAAAAAGAAGTATGCAATCTAATACTTTATCGGGTAGTGTTATACCTGAAAATACTAGTTCATATTTATATTATACATTTAATGGTACAGCTCAAATTCAATATAATGACTTTAAATATTATGATTCAAGTAATAATGTAATTGGAATTAGAGTACCTCTAAACGGTGATAAACGAAAATTTGTAAGTAAAGTCACAAGTATACAAACTGAAAATAACACATCAGGTATATCTGGTATAACAACTACTTCAAATATTGAATTAAAGGAAACTTATGATAATAGTACTAAAAAGTGGAATTTTACAGAATTAAACGTGTCTGGTCCTAATCTAACCTTTAATCAAAAAGAAATATCAATAGTCAATTTAGGTACTAATTATGGAGGTACAACTACTGAAGTTTATGAATATGATAAAGAACTCATTCAACCATTTTATAAAATGAATATTGATGATAATAAAAGTAATTCATTTAAAGATTTAAATTGTCCGTTTGATATGAAATTATGTAATTTTAGTATAAATGGTCAAGGAAGTTTAGGAACTACAAATTATGCTTGTGCAAATTCGGATCATGTTGATGTAAATGGTAATTGTATATTAACAAATGAAACAAATGGAAGTACATTAACATCAACAACTCTTTGTGCTTTAGGTTCTAAAACAAATGATGAATATGGAAATTTTAATAATCAACAAGAAATGGAATATACAAGTAGTGGTGTGACTAAAAATGTTAAATTAAATGTATGTAGTCCTAACTTTAATATAAATATAGGTTCATATGATGTAATGTTAAATAAAATAGTTGATAATAGTAATAAAAAATTATTTTCATGTTCTTGGTTGAGTAATATGACATCTGATAAAAATTATTTAATGTTTTATTTTTATGACAAAAAGAATTTTTCAAATCTTACTTTCCAATATTGGGGTGAATCAAATGATGAAAGTCGTTTGTTAACTTCTAAAAATAGATTAAATAATTTATACAAAGTTTTACCTTCAGAAAATACTTTTAAAACATTTATTAATAGTTTAACATCATTAAATTCTGGAAGTAACGATAATAATACTTATAATGGAACACCTGTTATATGGAAAACTAAACAGGATTTAGGAGAGTTATCATGTTATTTTACAATTAATTCAATGAAAACTAATACTAAACCAGAATACTATTTACAAGCACAAACCAATGGAACTGTAAATATGACTTTATTAGAAGGAGGATTTGATAAATACTTTACTTTAATTGATACTATTGAAGGAGGTGGAACGAATACAAAATATTTTGCTGGTAAATTAAGATCTTCAAATGGATTATATTTAAGTCCAGGTAATAGTAGCATATTTGAATTGATACCTGGAAATGGAACAAATGAAAGAGTATGTACATTAACATCAACTGCTCCAGAAGGTATGTGGGTAATAGTTTGTTTTAATCCTTCTACTTTTACTATGAATTCTGATAGTTCAAATCCTTTTACCGCATAAAAAAATATTTTAATATAATAATAAAAAAATAATTTTTAATAAATAATTTTGTAAATATTTTTTACAAAAAATGAAAATAAAAAAAGAAAAATAAAATGTTTAATAAATGTAGGAGATTATTTAATAATGAAAAAAGAATCATTTAAATTTGGTTATTTACCGATAGTGATTATTATATTATGTTCTATAGGTATATATTTTATTTATTATTATAAACAAAAGGAATTTTACAATAATTTTGTTGAAAATTTTTTAGGAGATAAAATAGAAAATTTTAAAAATGAAAGTTTTGTAAATAATCAAGATAATGAAAAAGACAAAATAATTATTGAAAACGCTTTGAATAATGTTGTTTTTACAAAAGCATTAGCTAACGGTCAATGGACTACAAATCAATCAAATTATAAAGATAATAAAGTCACAAATTTAATGAAAATAGATATAAATGACGAGTTAAAAGGAACAATAGATTATACAAGTATATCTCCAGGAAAAATTTATAATATAACTAATGTTTCAAATATGTTAATATCAGGAGAAAATAGAAATAATAAAAATGAAACTATAGTTTTAGAATTTAAAAATGAGTTTTTGAAAAAAGTATTAGAAAGAGATAATGTCATAGAGGGATTTGTGGAAAAATATGAAAATGAAGAAAATATTGAAAATTTTGAAAGTGAAGATGATATTGAAAATTTTGAAAATGAAAAAGACTTAGAAAATTTTAGAAATGAAGATAAAAATAAAAATGACAGAATGATATTTTTATTTATTAAAAATTATTTACAAAATGTGGTAAATCCCCAAAAAATTGAATATTATTTTAAAGAATTAAGAGAAAGAAGAGATAAATTCTCAAATATTTTACAATGTAAAGTAAGTATGTATACAGGTACAACTCTTAATCTTGAATATTTTTCATATAAAATTTTTAATAGACGAAATACTGGAGGATTATTATCAAGATTAATCTTATCAAAACAATTTTATAATTTAGACATACCAATGAAATATAATCTTTATTTATATAATAAATATTTAAAAAGATATCAATATCCTACAGGAATGGTAAAAGCAAATTATTCTTTATTATATAATAAAAATTCAGAATCAAAGTTTATTGATAATTTAGAAAAGAAATATGCAAATCAATTATATATTTGTTATCAAAGAGAATTTTTAACTATTAAAAATGAAGTATTAAGAACTCCTTTATCAAGACCATATATAATAAATATTAAAGACAGAAATGGATTATATTTTGCAAATATTGAAATTAAAGCAATAAATCCTTTAGAAAAAAAACTTAATAAAATAGCAGATAATTTTACTATAAGAAATACAATAGTATATTTTTATAAAATGATTGGTCAACAAAATAGTTATAGTTTTTCAAAAGATAAAGATAATCAATTAATTAGTCAATTTAATTTTAAAAATGATGCTAATACAATGTTTAATAAAAATAATATAACTTTCCCAAATTTATTTAAAACCATTAATACAAATAAAAGTACTTATAATTTAACTTTTGTAAAATCATATAAAACATTAAATGATAATAGTGCAGTACAAATACCATATAAAGATATAAAGATGTTAATTTAAAGATTGAATAAAATATTTTTTTTATAAATTATTAAATAATATTTAATGATTTGATTATTAAAAAAAATAAATAATTTTAAGTCTTATTTGAGAGAACTAAAAAAAATCAACATTTGATGATTTTGTAAAGAATTGAAAATAAAAAGGTAAAAATAAATCTTAATATTTAATAGAAGTGTTTATAGATGATTAAAAACATAACAAAAAATTTAGATAAATTTTTTAAAAAAGTAATTGATAAACTAAAAGATGAAAAAACATGGATGATTATTATCACAATATTAATTATATTGTTTGTAATTTATTATTATTTTGGATTTTCATTATTTGGTTCACATGAAACAAATCAAAGAAAAAATATTGATAAATTAAAAATAAAGGAAAATTTTGAGAACGGAACGCAACAAAATACAGTTCAATATCCCAAAAATTTAATCACAAATGGTTCTTTTGAAAATGGTAATAAACCTTCAAATTATATCGATCAAAGTGGTTCTAATAAAATTATTAATTTTTCTAATCCCTCTTTTTCCCCTTATGTTTTACAACAAACTCAAACTGATGAATTAACTTTTTATGCTCTTCAATCTTATTGTGAAGATAATTCAAAATATATGTTATTATTATGGACATCCTTTAGAAATTTAGATGGTTCAAAACCTGTTGAAAATATAGATTTAAGTAAAATTTTAAATGTAAGAATCCTTAAAAAAGATTCTAACAATATACCAACTATATCCTATAAAATTATTCAAAAGGTTAATCTTCAAGATGATGTTGATTCATGGTATTTAGTATCTTTTAATTGGTCGACTCCTGGAGATACTGATAATTTAATGAATATATATTTAAATTATACAGCAACAATGCAATCAACTTATCAATATTTTACTGGATTAAAATTATATAAAGTTTTACCAGAAGCCGAAAATTTTATATATAATGATAAATTAAATTTATATTTAGATGGTTATCATGCTACTGCATCATCTAAAGTATGGAATGATAATAGTACTTATGGAAATGACTTTAATTGGAAAACAAATCCTTCTGTTAATCAGGGTTATGGTTTTGTAAATACAAACAATAACACTTTAAGTGGTAGAACTTCAACACAAATTTTGGGAGAAGGAGATTCTTCATTTACATTTGTTTTAGTAATGAGTAAAGAAAATACTACATCAACAACAACATCAACAACTTATGGAACTTCTGCAATTGGTTATGATGAAACAACATCTGAAGAAACAGAAGCATTTAACAATGGTTCTTATTTTGAAGATTCTTTAAATACAAAAACTGTTTTATTAATACCTGGAAACACAAATTATTCTGTTAAAGTTGATCTTGATATAGTTAAAAATAGATTTATAGTAAGTTTACCAAATTCATCTGGTACTGGAGGTTCAGGTGGCGCAACAGTAGAAAATTTAGTATTAAATAATGAAACAATGATATCTTTTGTTTATACTACAGGAGGAACTTTCAAGATGTATCAAGATGGAAACGAATTATTATCAATTAAATGTGATAAATTATATTATTCAAATACTGATCAAATACAAATTATACCAAATAGTGATATAAATATGAATTTATATGCAGTATTAAATTATCAAAGAGTTGTTGAAAAAGAAGAACTCCAATTAATTAGAAACTACTTTTTACAAAATAAAAATAAAGATTTTACTCAAATATCTATTAATACACAAGATACTGATTATAGTAATTTATTCTATAAATCTGATTGGAGTACTGTATCTGCTTATAATAAACGAGACCCAAATCAAGCATTTACTGGAGATAACTTATTTTTATATAAATATGGAAATCAATCATCAATTTATCAAATAAACAAAGCAAATTGTTTACCTTTAGCAAATGAATTATGTCAAGCTTTTATTGATGATGTTAATAAATATCAAGATTGTATGAGAAATGCAAAGAATGTTTTACCAGCTTGTAAAAATTATTGTAATGATTCAGCAAATAAAAATTCATTATTATGTGAACCAGATAAATGTGATAGTGAAGATTCAGAAGTATTTGATGAAAAGAAAGATTGTCCTTTGGCATATAAACGATTTAATAATTTTATGGTAAATATTAAACCAAATACATATTATGCTAAAGAGTATCAATATTCAGGAGAAAAATCATATGGTCAAGATTTACAAAATGCAAGAACTATGTATATGATGAACTTCCCTAAATGTAAACTTCCTGAAAATCTTAAACCTGGAGAAGGTAAAAATACTATTGAACAATGTCCTTATATCATTCATGAAGGTAACCCTTGTTATCAAAGTGTATGTGCTGGAGTAGAATGGAATGAATCAAATTATAAAAATCTTAATATGAGTGATAAATGTAAGAAGGCTGTCTCATATTATTGTCAAATAAATGCTGATTTAGATGATATGTGTAAATGCTGGAAAGAAGAAAATAAAGAAAATCCCAAATGTGTTGAATATAGAAAATTCTTTGAAAATCCTCTTGATTATTGTCCTCCTTCAGCATTTAATATTGAAGACCATCCAAATATGAATCAATATATCAAAAAAGATAAAATACCTTGTTTTGGATGCAAAGTTGAATAATTTACGTTTATTAAAATAATTTAACGTAAATTATTTTAATAAAAAAAATGATTAATTTTTTTTTATATTTTTATTTTTGAACTTTTATTTTATAACAATAAAATAAGTTAATTAAAAAAATGATAACGTTTAGAAACAAACCTCAAATTGAAGACGGATATTTTGGTATTGATGACGATACCTTTTCTGATTTAGATTCAAATGAAGAATATGATTCAGAAAATGAATCTGAAAATGAATTTGTAAAAGAAGAAATAGAATCAAATAACACTACTTTTGATGAAAGAATTAAGTTGTTTAGAAACGTAAAATATGTTGTTATGAATACGGGTTATGGTTCAAGAATCATTGATAGTCTTAAAAAATATGGCGAACTTAATACTGAATTCACTATTCTACATTCAGGTTTAAAACTAATGGCTGTTTTTGATGATTTATGGTCAAAAAATAAAGGCTTAAAAAATATTTATTATATTCATGATATTACTAATAAAGAAAGACAAATGATTAAATCTTTAATCAAAGATCCGAGTGATAAAAATTCACTCATTATTTATAGAATAGATGAAGATAACTATATGGGAAAGTATAATATGTTAGGATATTATTTTAGATATTTTGAGAAAAATTCATATTGTGGATTTCATACTATCGAAAATATTATCACAGAATATTATTCTACAAAATATAAAATGTATTTTTTTGATATTGATTGTGAATCAGGTTAAATAAATCTTATTATTAATATTTATAACAATAACATATAGCTAAATATAAAAAATTATAAAATATAAAAATCCGCCCGAAACGAGATTGGCTTTAGCCATCAAGTGGAGGCCATTTAAACTTTTTAACATTTAATTTTTTTTAAATTAATATTATTTAAAAAAACTATAAAAAAAATTATTTTACTAAAATAAATATATTATAAATTAACCTATTTTTTATTGAACTGTAGCAAATAATGAATCACCAGCATATAAACCTTGTACATCACCCATATTATATTGAGAATATTGAGAATTATCTTGTTGTTGAGGTTGTTGTTGAGGTTGTTGAGGTTGTTGATATTGTTGTTGATTTTGTTCAGTGACAATTTTATTTTGAGTAGTTAAACATTTTGATTTTTCTACAAAATTATCTTGAATATATTTTTTAACAATATCTGAATTTAATACATCCGATTTTTTAATATAATCTTTCATATCTGGATGTTCTGTTATTTGAAATTCATTAATTGTTTTACATTTTGGAATCTCTGGACATACTGGACATATAGGACATTCAGGACATGTTACTTGTGGAGGACATGCTGGAATCTCTGATTTTAATACATATTGAGATAAATCAACTTTGGGACAAGGAGCTATTTCATTCTTTTTAACCCATTCATTAGGATTAAATTCAGGTAACATTTGATTTTTTGTGACATAATTTGCCATATCAGGACAAGGAGGTATAGATGATTTTAATACATATTTATCTATATCTTTATTTGCAGTTATATCACATTCATAACATATTTCTCTTTCTGATTTTTCTTTTTTATCTTCACATTTATCAGATTTTTTTTTTCTATAAGTTGTACCTGTATAAGTATTTTGAGACCATTCTGGAGATTTCCATTCATAATCAAAAGAAGAATAATCACCATTATCAGGCATATCAATTGAAAAATTTACATCATCTTTTTCATGACCCCATTTATAATATTGAGAAGCTCCTGCTTCAACTTGAGTAGAGGTAGATTCTTCTTTAAAATTTTCCATTTGATTATCTCCTTCTTCTTGAATTGTTGGATTATTAAAATTTTCTTGAATGTTTTCATTTATTTTATTTGCTACTTCATTTGCATTAAAATCAAATAGTGGAGATGGTTCATATTCTCCTCGAGTACTTAATAAATCAAGAGGAGTGTATTTAGATAAATAAATACCGAAAATGACAATTATGAAAGCTATTATAATCATCCATATAATTACATCTTTTTTAAATCCCATATTTTATATACTTCTATACATTCTTTATATTTTTTTTTAAAAAAATATGAATTATAAAAAATTTATCTTTATTATTTTTTATTAAATTAATTAATTAATTTATTTTTTTTTATATTATAAATCATAAATCTCAAAATGTCCCATTCCAAAATAATCATTCATTTTTGTTGGTTTTATATATAAATTTTTAATCATATTAATAGTTCCCATATGAGCTACTATTAATACTGTTTTATCTGAATAATTAGGAATTAAATAATCAAAAAATTTAATTAATCTGTTTTCTAAATTTTTTGTTTCTTCTAATATTTTAAAATCATTTTTATCTATAATACTTTTATATTTATGATTTATAATATTATATATATATACATATTTATCATTTTTATATTCTTCCAAAGAATGATACCAATTATCTTTATTAAAAATAGGATTATGTATATATTCATATAATCCATATTCAACATTTACTTTTTTATTAAAATGATTTGCATAAGGATAAATTGTTTGTAAAGTTCTTAAAAAAGGAGATGAAAATATAACATCTATTTTTTCTTTTGATAACTTATTTACTAATT
>JACCDO012065244.1_pt1 | contig 16322 bp, 19 predicted proteins | sample 7446101 | NCBI WGS metagenome assembly JACCDO01 (sample SAMN15323440, study PRJNA562643) | freshwater metagenome | isolation source: river surface water | place: USA:Blue River Watershed | collected 2017-08-16 | reverse complement strand
TACGTCAATTTGATACTTATTACTGCATACGTTACTCACTCACTCACTCACTCACTCACTCACTCACTCACTCACTCACTCACTCACTCACTCACTCACTCTTACTCACTCACTCTTACTCACTCACTATTACTCACCCACTCACTCACTCACTCACTCACTCACTCACTCTTACTCACTCACTCTTACTCACTCACTCACTCACTCACTCACTCACTCGCTGAATAGGACGTGGTACTGCCACGTTTGATGGCACGGCAATAGCGCACAGTGTGGTGGATTATCTAGTGACGACAATACGTTGTCGGACACTGTTTGCCACACATTATCATTCGTTGATTGACGATTGGAGTATGGATCCAAGGGTGAAGTTAGGTCATATGGATTGTATGGTTGCTAATGCGGATGTTACGACTGGTAACGGCTTTACTCACTCACTCACTCTTACTCACTCACTCTCTCACTTACTCACTCACTCACTCTTACTTACTCACTCTTACTTACTCACTCACTCACTCACTCACTCTCTTACTTACTCACTCCCTCGTAGGTAATGAAGAAGTAACATTTTTGTACCGTTTGTCCGACGGTTCATCCCCTCGTTCGTACGGCATCAACGTGGCCCGGCTAGCGAAGCTGCCCGACGCCGTCATCACGTTAGCAATGCAACAATCACGTGAATTCGAAGATAAAATGAATTCCAATAACAGTCAACACGGTGCACATCGTAGTGTAACAACACGATTCTTTGAGAGATTAGTATCCGTTGCAGGGGTGAGTAAGATGCCAGCGACGGAGTTGGCCCACGTGGCCGCAGAGCTCTGGCGACGTTGGAATAGTATCGCATTGAAATAATTACGTTTCTTGTGTTTTAAAAAAAAAAAAAATATTTCCACACCTATTCGCAAGAAAAAAAAATTTTTTTGTACACAAAAATTACATAAAAATTACATGAATTATTGTTTGATTCTACTGATTACGTTGGTATTGTACACCTGTAACCGTTTCACCAATCTACTATGCGGTCCCACCGTTTCCTGTGATTCGTACGAATGAACACACACGTCAATGATGGTATTGGAGGCAATCAAGTGGTCTAAACGTTCTTTAATCATGTTTCTTGTATCTAAATTTGATACAAATTTTTCAGCCGTTATACCTCCTAAAAAATATTCCGCATCTTTATTATACGCAATTAAATCGTACTCCGCGGTGTCGTCAGCAACACGAAGTACAAATTGAAAATAATAATCTTTATTAAATCGTAATTGTTCAATTGCTTGCACCACGTCAGCGGAGTACGTACTTGATGAATTAGTGGTGTCTAAAGTTGATGTTTTTGATACAAAATGAATGATATTATCGGGGGAGTAACGGATAATACGGACGGCGGTACAAAAATTGGAAGGGGAAGGAGCGGCTAGTACAAACTGCAACGGGGTTAATGGTAGTCCGTCGCAGGATACAACACGACGAACGGGTGGTGGTGCAATAGCCGTTGGTATCACTGGTTCCGCTTGTATCCGTTGAGAATAACGAGTTGCTACAGTTATTACATCTTTGTAATATGGATAAATAATATTGAGGTGCGTGGAGTCGTCGATAGAGCCAACAACTAGCAACTGACCATGGCTAGTACCCATATCAAACTGACGTAAATATCGAATCCGTATCCACACCCCAGTGTTAAGTACCGGTACATGTAAGGCATTCTCAATCATAGGAAATTTTAATAATACGGATGTTCCTGCAAGATGAGTGCATGAGTATGAGGTCGTAATGAGTGGTGAAGGAGGGAATGGATACCTTTTAATATATTACGTTTAGAAACCGTTACAGGAATTTCATTAATTTTGGATTCTAATGCGTGAACGGACTCCTCATTGGTCGCATCCCCGTAAACCGTTGCATTATATAATGATTTATTCATTGCTTGGTAGATAGAAGCACTGTTATCCTGAGGAGGGATGTCGGTATCAACCCGCAAGATAGACTTGATGGACTCGGTAGTAATTTGGTCGGTGGTGGTACCATCCCATACTTCTATGTACTGGTGTCCTTCCTTCTTAAACGTGCGTACTACCATGCAGGTAAAATCACATTCCTTAACTACATCCGTACTGTTTGCATTCCTTTGTTGCAGTGATCCTAGTGTACGTATTGCATTTGGATCACCAATCGAATCACGAATAAATAGGTTCATTCCAAAGGAATACAATGTTTTAATCTTCACCATGTCGCCCACGTTGAAGGAATAATCTATCTCACGAGTATCATGATTCTCATCAAAAAAATCCGCAGCAAATACATTCCATTCGGTGGATAACGGTATACACACTTCCGTCTGTTTGTCTGACCCACCACGTCGTACAACACGGTGTTTTACTTCCACTTGAATACCACTTACTGTACTTTGGTATATCCTTGAACCGGTTGGCAATGACCTGGGTGTGGACGTACCATCGTGTACATTACATCGATGAAAACAGGTAAATGCGCTATTAAATTGCTTGCTGCCTAAGAGTTGTGGTGCACCTTTATACTCACCTAACTTGACTCTATTCAATCGTAATACGTCCCCAATTGCTGTTATTCTAGGGAAATTTTCAATTTTATCACCGAATATATTGACTATCACAACGTCGCTTGCACTGCTACAGGTGGTATCAACGAGGGAGTATGATGCCATGTACTTATTCTTGCCAGCACATCTCTTTACTCGGGTAAAGGATGCAACAACTCCCATTACACTCACGGTATCATTACTTGTTGTGATACGTATCATTGCTTTTAAATCACCTAAATTTGTATATGGTACCGAGCATATGTCTTCGCGCTGCCATACTCTCTTGGTGGGTGATGTGAAGAAGGAACCAGGCGGTGAGGATGACGGATTCTCCGTAGTGTTTGGGGTACTAGTACTCTTGGGAGCATTTGCTGCACTGTACGAATTTTTCGTGGGACTTGATCCACTACCGGTGCTAGTTGTATTGGGCTCGTTGTTCTTCGACGCACTTGGGATGGTGTTACTGGCTGTGCTTGGGATGGTGTTACTCTTCGATGCGCTTGGGATGGTGTTACTGGATGTGCTTGGGATGGTGTTACTGGATGTGCTTGGGATGGTGTTACTCTTTGATGCGCTCGTGGTGGTATTATTAGCTGTGCTTGGGATGGTGTTACTGGCTGTGCCTGGGATGGCGTTACTCTTCGATGCGCTTGGGATGGCGTTATTAGCTGTGCTTGGGATGGCGTTACTCTTCGATGCGCTTGGGATGGTGTTACCGGCCGTGCTTGGGATATTATTATGCGGTGCGCTCGTGGTGGTATTACTAGCTGTGCTTGGGACGGTGCTACTCTTCGATGCGCTTGGGATGGTGCTACTCTTCGATGCGCTTGGAATGGTGTTGTTAGCTGCGCTTGGGGTGGTGCTATTCTTTGACGCGCTTGGAATGGCGTTATTGGCTGTGCTTGAGATGGTGTTATTGGCTGCGCTTGGATTACTATTTCTCACGTTGGTACCAGATGTGCTTAGGATGCTGCTAATCTTCGATGCGCTTAGACTGCTAGTCTTGGCAGGGCTTAACACTGTGGTGCCAGACGTGTTTAGAATACTGCTAATCTTCGATACGCTTGGGGTACTACTATTATTGGCTGCGTGTGGAATATTACTCTTCGATGCGGTTGGGATGTTATGTCTTGTAGGACTCAATACATTACTCACAGCTGCGTTGGGGGTATTGATCGTCGAAGAACTCCATACATTACTTGTTACGCTTGATTTATTATTCTTTGAGGCACTTGTACGTAATGCAGACGCTTCACTTAACGGATCATTTTGTGATGTAACCAACTCCATGGCAACAGGACTCGCCCCTTCATAATCCTCATGATCCGGTTCAAAGTGATGTTGCTTCGAAGGCGTGTCATTCTCATCATTAGTGGGTGCTGAAATTGATGCGTTACTGCTCAAACGAGTAGGTGTTCTATTACTTCTTGGATGAAAAACAGGATCATTTTGTGAATTTACAACTTCCAGTTGCACCATTAAATTTGATGAGGCGGTGGTTGTGTTGTTTCTATACATTCCTACTATTCTACTCGCTTCTTTTCCTTGATTCAGTGGCATGCTTGCGGGTCGGAGGCTACTGAGCGAAGGAATGTTAACAGATTGTAGTGCCTTCTGCTTACTGCTCTCAAGGAATGCCGTGTCATGCCGTTCCGCGGCATTATTATTACGATTTGTAGTGAACAACACGGATTGGAACGCCTTTTCTTTGCTGTTGGTTTGGGTATTCGTTGCCAATACTGATTGCAGCGCTTTCTCTCTGCTGTCAATGAGGTCTGAAGCATTCGATTGTGGTGTGATTTTATTACTCCGAGTGGGAAATAGTACGGATTGTAATGCCTTTTCTCTGCTATTATTTGCATCAATTGGTACATTATTGTTGGGACCACGACTACTACTAGCTGGCATCAGTACCGATTGTAGCGCCTTTTCCCTACTAATATCTATGGTTGAGGCATTGGTTTGTTGTATATTATTGCTGCTATAACTATTCGTGGACAAAACAGATTGCAATGCTTTCTCCCGACTATTATACATTGATACTAATGCATTTGTTGTTTGCTGTGTGGTGTGAGTTCTATTAGATGATGGAAGCATTACTGATTGCAATGCTTTCTCTCGTGGATCATCATTCGTAGGAGACACTACTGATGATACCCGTTTACTATTACTATTGCTGATGTTTGGACTGAAGACTATAGGATCAATGGTGCGATATTTTCTTTGGCTGTGTTTAGAGCTGTTTATAGGACTATACATAGGGTCAGTGGTTGAATCCTCGTCTGAACTACTTGTTTCAACATTCTTTTTACTATTCGATGATTTAGTCCCAGACTTCATACTATTACTTTTACTAGGAGGTGCACAAGTTATACAGAACCAATCACCTTTAGGGATTGAAGTCAACTCAGGGATTAGGCAGTATGTATGATATTGATCATCACATCCATCACATATCAATAATTTACTTTCATGTTTTTTGGTGCCACAAACTTCACATGACTTTAAATCAAGCGAATCAATATCTGCAGTTGTATTCTTCTTCTTTTTAGCTGGTTCTCTCTTTGATTTTGCTTCTGTCGGTCTGCCTCGTTTCTTGCTATTCGTCGTAGTGACATTTTCCATATTCACACTGACTGGAGATAATACTCGTGCAGATAAACGAGGACCAGTTAATTGCTTCGTTGGAGGAAGAGGTGCATCATTTTTCGCTGCATTTTTATTGACTACTGTATTTTTATTGGCTGCCGCATTATTATTGACTGCTGCATCTGTAGTAACTGTTGTATTTTTAGTGACTACTGCATTACTACTTGCTCGTGCTTTTTTAAATCTCTCAACACATTTAAAACAAAACCAATTACCTTTCGGAACGTGATTCACTTGTGGTACCAAGCAGAATGTGTGGTATTGACCACTGCATCCATCACACTTCAATATTTTTCCCTCGTCTTTATTGGTCCCACAAACTTCACATGATTTATTACCAAGTAAATCATCATTGCTAGAGTCATCATTACGAGATTTTGCACTGGATTGGTTGCTTTTCTTCATACCGCGTGCGATCAGCTCACTCCTGTCTCGCTTCTGGTTCAGTTCAGAGCCAAATCTTGACAGATTCCTCTTATTCCGAGTTAATTTTTTTGTATTTTGAACATTTATTAATACGCCCTAACATCTTAGGGTTTTCAATTTAACGGATCTATTTGGAAAATGTTAATAATGGGTTCATTTTAGGACTTTGTAAGGCGTAATAAGTGTACGTCAGTGAAGAGACAGTGCGAGGTTAGTGTAGCAAAGTAAAAAAAATAATAAATATGTCATCATTATCACACAATTATCAGGAGACATAGACAGCGTCGCCGCATGTTTGTGCTCGCTTAAGTGCGATAAAGCAATGAGAGAAAAGAAATAAATTGAGTATGTAGAAGGTAACATTAATAATACAATCGTGAACAAGGAATAAACATAGTATAAGCAACAGCACCTATCAGCCATTCACTTATTTTAAAAAATCTTATCAAGTAACAACAATGCTACAACTATCAACAACAGCACAATAATAGGACCATGAAATGGTGCAAATACAGATGCCATGTGATGTTTTTTTCGGTCGAATATGATATTGCTTCCTTGGGGCAACGGGACACATAGGCATAAGCAATCATAGCTAGTCATTGATTCTTCATTGGTACTATTCAAATTCATATACGATGTTGATTGAGCTAATGTGCGCTTTATTTTACTTGTATCAATACATTCCAAACTACTAACTCTTGAAAATTTCTTATTTAATTCAACAGTTTCTTCTGTTTGCTCAGGGGCGACAGCGCTTGTATCGGTAGGAATTTCGTTGTTGTTATTGTCCTCGTCTATTTCTTCGCCTACATAAAAACTGTCATCGTTATCAGCATCGTTACTACTACTTGCTGACGCTGAAACTGTTATACTACTTACAGAAGCAACTCCTTTCGTTGCATTCGGAATACTTGGTACACAGTCATCATCATTATTATTTTCATTATTTTCATTCTTCTTAGTCATAAGTGGTGTTTCTTCGTCTATATCATCATATGAGTCTTCATTTGGTTGATACAACATACGTCTGGCTACTTTAAATGCTATATTTCTACATTGAACAAGCATTCTTAATTCACTTATTGCTGATTGCTGAAACCCGAAGTAATCATCTGTTGACCACCACAAAATTGAGTACAAACCGGCAGCTTTATACTCTATACAAGTAAAGAAGAGAGTGAGTGGCTGAGTGAGTGAGTCGGTCAGTCAGTCAGTTAGTTCGTCAGTTACTTTGTTAGTTAGTGAGTAGTGATCAATATATTTGTGTGTATGAATGAATAAGTTAATAAGTAAAGTAGCACTAATGTATGTGAGTAATGAAGAGAACGTAAAATGAGTTATTCAATTGGGTTGATCAATCAGAATAATAGATAGTAATTAAATCAAAAGTAATAGAATTGAATGAAGCCAAGTGGCAGTGAGGAGGAAGAAAGTGATAATGTATTATCAATTACCATTTCGTGACGGAATCAATACAATTGTACACGTGGGGTTAAAGTTGATATTCCTCTTCGTGCGAGTCACACTCGGCTGTTTCCCGACTGCCATTTATCTTCTCAGAGTAAAACACACACACGTTGATTTTCCGTACTATTCGCTCGTCACTGCACCTCAGAAGCAACCCGGAATTTTAATATTTTGGAAAATAAAGTAATAAAATAATGTAGTTTTCTAAACACTTAATAAGGTTGTGGTCGGAGACAATAAATACTTATCGATATTCTATCATTTACTACATAAAATATTAATATTTTATTTAAAAGTACCGTAAAATACTACCTTCTCAACGAAATCCTGACTCCATTATCATACTCCTTGTACAAACATATTTTAAATGATATTTTTAATAGATGTTTCTAGTATGAATAATAAAATTCTACGAAGGCCGGGACCGGATACTCTGCCGGTACCTAGAAAAAAATGATGCAAAAAAATATGCGACTAAAAAGTTGAAAATGGCATCGAAAATGGTTGATTTGACGGGCGATTCCGACTCCGAGCTCGATGTTGAAGGAGCATCCGGTGTATCCGATAGCAGTAAAATAAATTCCATTTTTCTACCAAAATCAGTCGATAAACCAATGAAGCACGTACCATCATTCGGGATCGACAAGAAACAGAATATGGTTGTTCCTGGTGAAGATAGACGAGACATGCGCGACCAGCCGTTTGCACAGGCTTCACAAGTTGTAATGGGTAGTGATTTGCAGCAGAATAAACTAACATCTCATAGGTTCACTTATTATTAATTATACTTGCGTTTATTCAATCACTAATTTACTTACTCACACAATTATTATTAGTGTATATGACAGAAAAAACAATGAAATTGTAGTGAAGTTAGTGCCAAATAAGGATGAATCGGCAAATAAAACACGCGTGTTACCTCAGTCACTACAATCGTCAGTGATTGTGCCGAATCCTACTGTCATTCCTGGTTACAAACCACCAATATCATCGGTTATATCCTCCGGAAGCTCTTCCTCGGGGGGCTTCGCTCGCCCTACAATAGGAACAGCCGTCAACCAAGTACTCACTCACTTAGTCACTTAATCTAATGCACTCAATTCACTCAAATTAATACTTATAGGTTGGAACTTACAAGCCTTATGTACAATATGCCACGATAACATTTACATTAATCAATTCTAGAGAGTTTGTAGTACGTGCTGACAACGGCTATGTGCCACCAGAAGTTATAAGTACGTTTAAAAAGATTGAAAAAGTGCGATTTGATTGGGTTCAAAGATGTTGGGTATTTCCATTAGAATTACATGAATCAATATCATCATACCTTCATTCCCAACGGATACATTTGGAAAAATTAACGAAAGAAGCGATCAATACCGCTCAGCTTATCAACAATAAGCAGGTCTTGTCATACTCGGAAATAAGCAATCAAATTCGTGAACGAATACCCGATACTGTAATGGGGCACCTGGCCGCATTCCAAGTTGAGGCTGTGCAATTTGTGATAAATAACGATGGTATTCCTACCTTACTCGCTCACTCACTCGCTCACTTACTCACTCACTCTCTCACTCAGGCAGAGCATTAATAGCAGATGAAATGGGATTAGGTAAAACACGTAGTGCTATTGGTGCTGCATGCATGTACATGGAAGATTGGCCAGTACTGATTATTTGTCCATCAACGGCTAGATATCACTGGCAGCATGAGCTCTTAGCAATATTGTCACCGAATATTATCACCTCGAAGGATGTTACCGTTGTGGACTCCTCGTCACATCCAATATATCGCAATAATAAGAATGAAACGTATAAATTTTATATTATTTCGTATAATTTGATGGTTCACTCACTCACTCACTCGCTCGCATACTTAATCACTCACTCACTCACTCACTCACTTACTCACTCACTTATCAAAGGTATCGCTCGTTGATAAGCTCGAAAAGATAGGTTTTAATTGTATAATTGCGGATGAATCCCATTATTTAAAATCCCAAAAAGCCAAAAGGACCAAGGCGATCTTACCCATGTTAAAAAAAAGTAATCGGGCGATACTCCTCTCGGGCACTCCCGCCTTGTCGCGACCAATCGAATTATTCTCTCAATTACACGCCTTGGATAGTCGTCGTTGGTCTAGTGAAGGTGAATTTGGGAAACGTTATTGTCGCCCTAAACCAGGTGAATCCAAGTATAGTTACAGCGATTTCAAGGGGGCCAGTAACACCGCGGAGCTGCACATGATCCTCAGTGCAACCAGGATGATCCGACGATTGAAAGCAGATATATTAACACAATTACCACCAAAAGAAAGATTTATTGAACGAATACAAGTGAGTAACCCAGTGAAACGGGATGCCTTGAAACAGATACTTGACGATATCGTCACCAATGAGTACCTCATCAAAAAATATAAACGGGAAAAACGTAAGCGTAAGAAAGCTGGTATTGATAATATTGATGCTGTGAATAGTAACGGGAATGATGAATTGACCGAGTCAAGAGCCTCGAAGAAGGCCCTGGTCCTGTCCCTATTCACCAAGTCCGGCGATGCCAAGCTAGATGCCATTCTACCGTACATAGGGGACTTCCTAAACGACAAATTAAAAGGGAAATTATTAATATTTGGGCACCACAAGAATGTCTTGGATGGAATCTGTAGGTACTTGGATAATAACGGGAGTACCGAGTATATTCGTATTGATGGCACGACTCCGTCCAAGGATCGTCAATCACGAGTACAATTCTTTCAAAACTCGGTATCATGTAGAGTGGCTGTCTTGGCAATCACCGCGGCGGGTGTGGCCTTAACCCTCACAGCAGCATCTACTATCTTCTTTGCGGAAGTGTATTGGACCCCTGGATCCCTCATACAAGCAGAGGATAGAGCACATCGTATTGGGCAGTTGAGTCATGTGAAAGTGTATTATTTCTTAGGTGATGGCACTATTGACGACATCATCTGGCCTCTCGTCAAGAAGAAAATACAAGTGTTAGGGGAAGTGGTAGAAGGTATTCATTCATTCATTCATTTACATGGTTACCTACGTACTTACTTACTCATGAAATAGGCAAAGCAAATGCGTCTCTTCGCGTGAATCGGGTTGTTACAGATGATGCAAATGATGCGGTTGATAGTGATGATGGTGTGGAACAAGATAGTGATGTAGTGGTGGAGGTTGATGATATATTACCCGAGATTATCACTGCTGAGTTACCTCCAGTAGCACCTGCTCCAGATGCGGACAGCGATGACGACGATGCCAACGAGCCTGCGAATGAGTCAAATGAACCAGAAGAGAACGCATTTTATCAAAATCCTGATCAATTAGCATTAATGTATTTACATTCCAAGGGATTACGGGAATGGCCAACGGATATAAACCAAATTGAATGGATAAAGAAGTGCATTGACCTACCACCTGCGGTAATAGACATCTCGGATGACGCGCCGGCCAAGGCTGCTCGCGCACGAACCAATGATATCATTGACTTGTCGGTTGATGTAACTGATATCCCTAATATACCCACAGCGATGATAGCACCTGCTGCTGCAATAGGGAGTAGGAGCAACTTGCCGTTACAACATCAAATAGAAAGACAAAACTCTACTAACTACGCTATTTGGTAAGCAATAACCACTGCCATTGGCACCATTAACTCACTCCTTTAATTGTATTAGGCAAGAAAATCAACTCAAATTACTAGGACATAAATGACGTATACTGTAAGTATGTAGTAATACAAATAATGAATACAAACTGCTCCTTCTAATCCCCGGAATCATTGGTGGTGGCATAAATACTAACTATACTATCCGTTGCACCAGCTGCTAACATGGTTTTATAGGGATGAAACGATAAGCAGGACACCGGACCTATCCGTTGGCCCAGGAATCCATCGTGATATTTAATGATATTCCCTAATTGATCACCACCAAATGTTATAATCTTAATGAATTGGGCGTTGCTGCCGGTAGCCATAATAGGCGCACAATTATGGACGGTAAGAGCCGTTAAAGCCGATTTAAATACCTCAAATGTTTTGAATGGACGCATTGAACGAATGTCCCAAAATTTAACAATTCCTTTGACGCTTCCGGTGATGACCTCCGGGACGTCGGCACGGAGGTGCGCGCTGATGATCCAGGAACCGTCTTTACTATCTCGCACCTGTGAGTGAGTGAGTGAGTGAGTGAGTGAGTGAGTGAGTGAGTAAAGGTGTATGAAATAAGATAATATACCTGGTGCACTTGACCACCGATTGAACCAACTCTTTCATCAAATATACCTATAGATCCATCCGCAAATCCCGCAAATGTCCACGACAGTAAGCTACCTGTCCCTGTTGATGGTGCATAATTACTTGAATTACTATTACCATTTGACGAATAAACTGATTGGGATGCCAAGGCAGTAGTGCAAGTATCTAATCCCGTAGCAAACGCACGCACACATTGTTCTCTTGCCAAATCCCACACTCTTATGGAACTACTATTACCTCCAACAATAAGGTTACCTGTGTGTTGTAGGTATGAGAATACCATACCACTACCTCTACTTGTTTCTGCGACATCCGGCAATGCAACAAATGCAGTAGCCAATGACACATTTGGTGTAGGCGCGCCATCAGGGCTCAGCATATCGCTGTTACTGGCATCCTTGAACACCTTGATACTACCATCATCACTACCAATCATTAGTAACGAGTCATAGCTCTCATTGATCCATGACATAGCCGTTATTCTGGCCGCATTATTACTCATATAACTCACGGTTGGGGATGGCGATGGAGTGCGTTTCGTACTCGTTACTGGTGTACTAACCACCGTATTACTCCTAGATGTTTTAATTCCTAACGAATCTAATTTTGTATTAATTTCTAATACTTTCGAGCCGTTAGTAAGCGACCAAATGCTTACTTTATGACCGTCGGAGACCGATAAGATGTCCTGAAACGCGTGGAATAACACGAGTGTCGTCTCGTTATTCTCTATATTCAATATAGTTTTTTGTTCAAATTTTGTATAGGATTGAGGTAGGGTTGCTACAATCGATGCTTTTGTAACGGATACTTCATCCTTGGCCTTCCGATCCAGTATGTGGTCTTGACGATCATCTACTTCCTTAAACACGGTAGCTAATTGACGATCAATTTTTAATATTTCTTGTAATTTCTTATCCCGATACAAGCGATTATTCCCTTCCTCACTCATGTCATCCGAGTACGCATCATATCCGTCATCGGGCGATAGAAATAATTTCTTAGACCAATCGTATAAATGAGAAATGAGTAACGGATCGTTTTCCATTTCAAGTATACTCTTTTCTAACGCATTATCGGTCATTAAATATAAATTATCGACGCTGTTACTCATGGGTAACAATCCGGTATTTCCAAGCAGGCCTCCTGTTTCGGGGAAGAATGGTGACGGTGCTGGTTTACCAGTATTCATGATACGATTACGATTCATTACCGCGTTACCAACGCCTAGATAGGGATTAGAACAGATGAGAATGAGGTGGATAATGAGTGAGTGAGTGAGTGAGTAAGTAAGTGAGTAAGTGAGTAAGAGAATGAGTGAGTGAGTGAATGAGTGAGTTAATACCTAGTGGTGATAATGGTGGTATCACGGTATTAGTTGCAACCGATTCTAAACTAGGAGGTAATGGTGGTATCAAAGATAAATTCCGTTGGATATCACTATTCGCATTATTGGGGTGTTGATTATTCAATTGATCATAGATCCGTTTGGATATCGATGCAGCTGCTCTAGCAACAACAATATGTGGATCTTTATAATGTACTTCGAATAATGCCAACCATAATCGTACGTACGCAGTTGCCATCACCGCACTTTTAGGTGTATCATACGGTGAATGATCCGCTTTAGGGAGTTGCAGAGGCGGCATTTGATCGTCTTTCGTGCACTCAATAATGGATGCAGACGGAGTCGTCTCCGCGTAATCACCAGTATCAAACCCCGCTTTTTCTAGATATAATTGCACTTTATTAGTCACGAACTCGCTTAGTTCAGGCGGCAACACCCACGGATATGCCGTGACTCCTATCGTCGATAATATCGCGGGTGATACCGATGAGGCACGATTAAATTCGGCTTTGTTAGGGGACGATGACGTACTTGTATTTGATTTGGATCCACTATCCGTTTCATTCGTGGTATTCCGTTTATTATTATTGCTTGCCGAGTGTCCGTTACTATTTAATTCTGAATTTGGAATAATTGTATCAAATTTCTTCAACCAACTCTTTAATACTTTCGCTATAATGATCATGCAAGAGATATGTGTGGGTAAGAAGATGAATTTGCTTAATGCAATCACTGCCTCCCGACGCACCAGCACACTCCCGTCAGTGCAACTATCTAGTATTTGCAAGGCCAGTTGTAATTCGGATGACATTAATGCGTATTGCTCAATGGTAAGAGCCGGTGTAACCGACTCGTTTGTTTTATTTTCGGTGGCATACGACATGGGTGACATGTCCCCACTACTTCCTGCACTAGCGGTACGTAACGGATTGCTACTCTTGGAGGATAATACGGATGCACCAAACATCTCACCTATTGCTAGCACTGCACTTGCACGTACCGTTACATCTGGATCTAATAGTAACGGATATAAATATGCTTGTGTTCCTTCCGTTAAACATAAATATTTCGCCCATAAGAAGTCTTCGCACAGCTTATACAGACATAATGCGATCCATTTCTTGAGTCCCGAGCATGCTAATACATCGGTATGCACCAGGATAGATGAACAAGAACGATGTAATCCCTGTTGTAAACATGTTTGTTGTCCTTCACGGTATGAGTTACATACTTCAGCGAGGATGAAGGCGGACATGCATCTATGCACCGAGGGATTCTCGCGAGATAATAAAAAGGAAACAAAGTAACTATGTGATTTATCGCGAATGAGTTCCTGTCTAACGGATGGATCGAAGCCGAGAATGGAGCCCCAAATGCCCACTAAAACGTTACGTATTTCAGCTGCTGGTGATTGTAATAACTTCAAAATATACGGAAAGATACCAACGAGTAACGCGAAATTAACCGCTTCTGGACCAAGTGCCAAGTATCTTTGCAGCAGTAACAAGGCTCGTAACCGATGGGTTTGTGACAGCAATACTTGCAATAGGATGGGTAAGAACGAGGGAGGAGGGATTGTCTCCTTACGCGTGATATAGGCGGGTGCATTACTACTGGTATTGGTGTACGATGGGTTAGGATTTCTTGCTGATTTGCCACCATAAAAATTGAGCCAGATCTCAAACGCGGTCAAATGATCTCGGAAGAACAAGGAATTGCTGTACACGTTATTCTTGGTCTCGACCATGATACCTCCTTTTTGCAAATTGATAACGTTGCAAAAACAACTGAAAGTGATAGTAAATAAGTAAGTAAGCGAGTGAGCGAGTGAGTGAGTGAGTGAGTTGAGTGAGTGAGTGAGTTGAGTGAGTGAGTGAGTGAGTGAGTGAGTGAGTGAGTGAGTGTACCTTTCAACTGCCAGATCCCAGCTTTGCCACAACGTATGAGTCGATGAGTCAGGTAATGGTGGCCATGACTGTGGTGTACAATTAAATGATTTCATTATTCTTTTGGCTAACAAGAAATTACGGAATAACGACGCGACTAATAAATCCTGACGAAACATCTTTTGAAATGCATTCGAAGGGAGTGTGTCCCATGCAATCGTGTCTGTAATTGCGGTAAATATCCAATTTAATTCGCCTCTTGGTGTTTTACGATCATTTTCTTTCCCTGGAATATTCTCGGCTAAGTCAGGGTTTACATCAGCCATACTAAACGGATTCTGTAGAATAAACCATCGTAATGCAATGACTACAGGTGTAGTAAGACAGGCAGTGAATATATCCGCGGGATACTGTGGAGATAATGGTAAATTTTCATTAGCTCTACAAGCCGCTAATACAATGATTGGTCCATCAATAGACGACTGGATGAACTGCATGTTGCGTGTGGCATTGTTCTTCGTATCAAAATCGTCATAGGTTTTGCGACTGCTAGGTCGATCAGGTGAACTAACGGGTGATAATGGTTGGTCAATAAAAAATGGTAGTAATGCCCCAGCACCTGAGCAGTCTAATACGTATATAGCTGGATCACCTAAGCAATTACGTAATTCACTAACTGCGATAGGCATGTAGTGAGTATAATGCTTGCCGAATACCCATAACTCACCATTGATAGTGGGACGAGGGACACCATGACCGTTGTAATGCAATAATAATCTATCATTTTTGGCTGTTTTTCGAAGATTTATACATACTCGTCGTAAGTCTTCACTAGTTGGATCTAAACATTGTTTATATTTTGCCTTTGATTGCCATTTTTCATATTGTTGTTGTAATGCATTGCCTATGAGTACGTATGGACGTGAGTGGGATATTTAGTGAATGAGGTAGTTAATTAATGAGATTAAATACCTATATATTCCAATCCTTTTTGTTTATTTGGACCTGTTGGATCAAACCAACATTCCTTCCTCGCACATGGATTTGGTTTAACTACATCGGGTGGGTCAATTCCTAATAATTGGACAAACAAGTTAGTAAGTAAATATTACGTAAGTAAGTTAGTAAGTAAGTAATCTACCTATATTCAAGCAAACAACTAATGCAACACCAGCTGTCTTCATTCTTTCCTTTAAACGCCAGGTGCGAGTAACACTACCGCTAATTCCCCGAATATTTTCGTCCTCATTATTACCAGTGCCAGGTGAAAGTAAATATGGTTCATTATGCCAAGCATCTGCCAAATACACATTATCAGTAAAGAATTTGCCTAAAGTTGTAAAGAACAAGTGAGTGAGTGATTGAGTGATTGATCACAAGAATGAATGAGTAAATAACCTAAATTAACAGGAATTGTATATGATTTCTCTTTATTTCTCTGCCTTTCATCATTAACGTGCAAATCATAATAGTTATTCATTGACTTCTTGTCATCGGAGCCCATATAGCGCGTGCGGCCACCACCACCGCCTCCGCCGCCGCCGAAAGACTCGAAAGCCATTTAAATTACGGTCAAGACAAGATATAGGTACCGTATTGTGCCAATAAAAAAATCAAAAAAATCTCAATCGGGGATTACGAATGTATTTATATATTCTGTCAACAAACAAGAGATTTTAAGTGCACAATATTAAGATATCAACTTAACCTTA
>JACCDO012349217.1_pt1 | contig 16324 bp, 18 predicted proteins | sample 7446101 | NCBI WGS metagenome assembly JACCDO01 (sample SAMN15323440, study PRJNA562643) | freshwater metagenome | isolation source: river surface water | place: USA:Blue River Watershed | collected 2017-08-16 | reverse complement strand
GAAATTCGGGAGGATCGGGTGGTGGCATAAGTCACGGTGCCGGAACGGCAGGTGCAGGAACGAGTGTACAAGGATTCAGCGGAGGTCCGTCTTCATTTAATCAGGGATTTATCCCCGGCGTTTTCACAGCCTCTGGCGGAGGAGGTGCGGGTGGTACAGGCGGTAACGGAACGAGCTCAGGTGGTGGAGCCGGTGGTGTTGGTGTACAGAACTCAATTACGGGAACTTCGATGTACTATGCAGGTGGCGGAGGCGGCTCTGCAAATTACATATCCGTGAGTCCAATTTCTGGTGGTGCAGGCGGACTCGGTGGCGGAGGGTCCGGAGCGACTACGAGCGGACCAAATGGATCCGGTATCACTGTGAATGGAAATGACGCGACGTATTACGGTGGTGGCGGTGGTGGTTCGGTAGCAAATTCAGGTGGTGCATTCGGAGTAAAAGGTGGAGACGGATACCAGGGTATCGTAATTGTGAGATATATCGGATAAAAACTTCTGTGTGCACCAGACAAGGATGAGAACATGCACACAGACACTCAAAGTTCTCTTCGACACACCTGTGTTCCTTGGTTCAGAGTACCGTGTAATTTTTCCTATGAACGCAGATGCCATCTCGCGAATCCGAGTCGTCTTACACTTTCCGACCGGGGTAACCAACCCCACTGGAGAACGACTCGTGAGAGAGGCTGAGATCATCGAAACTGAGGAGATACTCTACGGCGAATTCATGTACCTCGAAAAACTTTTCGAGATGTCCATCGAGAAATCAAACGCATACACATCACTCGTGACTGGTTCCGATGCGTACATAGACCTTCCATTCTATTCTGTAAAAAAGACGACGTTTGACCAGTTGACGCTTCGAATTCTCTTTGAGCGCGGGTCGGGTGCAGTCGACCCGAGAGACGCGTATCTCCTCGTCGACTACGTCGCGACGGACGAAAAGCCGGAGTATCCATATTTCCAGAGAACGCGCCAGATTCAGAGGCTCTCTGCCATCTACGAAAATTGCCTGCGAGGTACGATGGATACGTACCTCGTCGGACCGGTGTACCAGTTGTTCGTGACGATACGCGACACGGCGACAAATCAATACGTCGATGCGCTCAGAAACTTGACGCTCTTGCTCGATGACCGGGAACGTTTCAATCTCCCGGGGTACTATCTCAGGTATGTCGAACCCCTGAAACGATACAAGTGTGCATCGATGAGCATCCCTTTGTATCTGTACTCGTTCTGTCTAGACCCGATGAACTACGAAGCTCCCACAGGTGAGACGAATTTTCCAGAGAATCAACGTTTCATATTCGATCTGTTTACGAATGCATCGACGTACGAGATTACCATATGGGCACAGTCTCATAATTTCGTGTACACGAAGGATGCAACGTCACCCCCAAAACCAGTGTTCCAATCTCGTGAGATGGTCCTGGACACACGTGTGGTGACGGAGTCACCTGCATATGATCCGGTACCTATCCTTGCATCGTACATCAACGTCGGAAATGTCTTCTCGATCACATACACAAATCAAGTAACTGAGATCTCGGGTGTTACGTGGTCCTCGAATATCATCGGTGACCCGATTGTCAACTCACAGAACGAACTCGCGTACAGTGTGGATTCGTACTCGAGTGTGTACTACGCGAATGTCTACTTCACGGCTCAGGGATACAGTACCGCATCGTGTTTCTTTCTTCCCAAGAGTCCTAAGACGTTCGTTCAGAATGAAATCTCCGAACCGAACGGTATCGGGTTTCTGGATTCGTACATTATAGGGACACCGAAGAGTGTCATTGACGGTGGTCAGCGCCTGAACGTTCTCTCGACGAATGGCGGAACCCTGAATGGCGTCGCGCTCGCGTCCGGTCCCGGTGCATCTGCGTTCTACATCGACCAGTATCGAAATTTTTACGTCGTGTACCCCTCGTCAAATGTGACTGTGTATGACAGTACTCTCACGAATCTTCTGTACACGATACCGGGTACGTGCACAGGTCGAATCGGGAATGGTCTGATTCCGATGGGGAACACACTCGTCACCGTAACATCGACGTACACAAATCCATCGAGTACACTTGTGTACCATGCGACGACAACGTCCGGATTTGCGTCTGGGAGAATCGGATCGAATGTTATTGTCACAACGTCGAACCTGTTCACCGTCACAAACTGTAACGCAAGTTCCGTGACGGATATCGTAGCCACCAGTAATGGTTTTGTGCTCACGTTTCTGTGCGGGTCGAGCTCAGGTGTCATCAGGGATAGTACCGGGAACAGCGTTGCGACAACGCCAGGCTCAAGTCAATGGAGACAGGCGAGGTTTCTCACGTCCAGTGCGGGTGCACTGTCCAGTACCGCGGTACTGTTCATGTTCCTCTCGTCTGCAACATCCGGTCCAGGATCTACGCTCATACGAACCGAGACGGACGTCTTTGACAACACGTACCTGTGCACATCCGCGGACATAACAGTCACTGACAAGAATGGAGTTCTCGTGTGGCAAAAGACATTCGTTGGAACTGTCGCGGATTGGCTCTTTGATCGAGTGACAGCGACACAGGCATTTGTTTTCAGGAATGCATCACTTGTAAGTCCCGCGAGCGCAGGGTTTAGTACAGGAAATTTTCTGGTTACAATTCCAATCGCACTCTCACAGGCTATTGCCCTCGACATCAATGGGAACGTTCTCTTCGATAGTACACCGGCGAGCGAAAACTCGGCAAACTTTGTAACGACGTTCAAAAACAGGTACGATCTTCCCCAGTACGACGCGCTCACATATTTTGCAGACACAATATCGTACACACTTCCGAGGTCACTTTATACATACTGGGCAAATACAGTATACGGACGAGGAACTGCAACCGCGTGTACCGCGAATCACGTTTTTTACTCCGGAAAGGCGAACATCGTCTCGAACGTCTATGGACCAGGTGGTGCGGACACCTCGTTGCGCATCGTAAGTACGGGTGGAAGCGCAGCCGGATTTTGTGTCAAATCGAATTCGACAACAGGTGTTCCCTCATGGGTTGTGTGTATCGATGGACCGTCAACCGAATCAAGCGCAGGCGTCGCTGTCGACTCATCTGCCGGTGAAGTGTTTGTACCCGGCGTGTACTCTGCATCGACCGGTACCACAAATGTGTACAATGCAGACGGAACCACATTCGGAACCGGTATCGTCACAACGACTGCGACGGTTGGATCTTTTCTCGTAAAGTACAGCGAATCGACCGGTCAGGCTCAGTGGTACACATATGTCAAAAATACAGGTGAAGGACAAAGTGGGACAGGAACAGGTGCACAAAATGTTACGGGATATACCAGTGTGAATGTAGGTGCACATGTATTCCTCATGGCACCGGTCGCACCTGAGCGCAGTGGAACGGTCGTGTACGATGGATCAACAACAACACCCACAGTGAGTTCGACCCAATTCCCGAGTGGAATACGGGCACAGGGAATAGTTCGGTACAATCGGTCAGATGGTGTCGCTACGAGGAGGGCCGCAATTGAAACCTCATGGACAAGCCTGAACGGACAGGTTATACGCTCTGGACTCACGACACTCATGAGGTGTGCAGAGGCGGCTCCAAACACAATTCATAATGGTGACGGGACGACGAATACTACAATGTTACCGTACAGTGGCGGAAGAGGTGACTACCCGAGCAATGCAATTATCGTTCGATGGAGCTCACCTGGACTCGTTGCACAGTGGGGTGCAAAAATTCGGATCGTCGCAATGTTTGGTATGTGTGAAAATTCGGACGCGACGAGTGTCTACGTAGAAGGCGCGCGCGAACTGTATCCGGCTGACACATATCCTCAGATTCGCGATGGAACGGGTACAGTCACATCACTCGGGTTTATACCGGGAAATAATGCGATGCTCGTAAAATTAAACGGGACAACCGGTGCATATGTCTGGACAGCGTATCTTGATCAGGGTTCGGGTTTTGCGAGTTGTGCATGCGACTCTTCTGGAAACATATACGTCGTCGGTGACAAAGGTGCAGGTTTACCGGCGTCAAACATCATCAATGCAGACACGACAATATCAGTTCCTGCAATTCCAGCAGCTCGTACGAGCGCAGGTGAGAGGATGGGTATCCTCATAAAATTCAACTCGAGTGGAATCGCTCAATGGCGAGCATATTTTGATGGTATAGGTATCGACATTGCACTCACAGTCTCTGTTGACTCGAGTGACAATGCAGTCGTCTCCGGTTTTTACCCGGGTCAGAATGTCTGGTTCTACGACAAGCTCGACGGTGCACACAACAGTTTCCAGCCGGGTTCAGCTGGTTCGGAAGTTGCATTCTGTGTCAAGTACGACTTAAACGGTTTCCTGGTTAAAGTATAAATAATGGACGAAGAGGCCGCTGCGATGAACATATTCCTTCCAGTTCTCGAGGCTGCTATGATCTATGCAGCACACTACTGTAAAAAATGCGGACGAGACGTCGTGACGTCTCAGGATGTTCAGTACGGTTGGCGCTACGCCGCCATGACAACCGTTGGAAAACACCTGGGAAGTCATTTCCCGGAGATTTACGACGAACCTAGTGGTTCGGACGAAGCATCTGCTTCGGACGAAGCATCTGCTTCGGACGAAGCATCTGCTTCGGACGACGAGTCAGTGGACACTGACGGGTCAGTGGACGAAGCATCTGCTTCGGACGAGACACTTGTCTCGGACGAGGAGGTATTCACAAGGTACACGGGAACAGAAGACGAAACGTGCCTAAAAATGAACGAGGCGTTTGACAATTGGGACACATGGGAACCAGAGTCGCCTGCGGAGCGAGCGATAAAAAATGCCGTGAATGCTGCAGGGGACCACCATGGAAGGATCGACGACACGCTCTGAGAGGTACTCGGAGTTTGTCGATGATGAGGACTCGGACGACGATGACTGGGGAAAACCTCGCACAATCAAATACACACCGCTCCGTGAAGATGATTTTATTCAGGACGACGACGAAGGTCCGTAGAGACCCTCGACGATACCGTACTTGAGACACGAAGAACTCGTCAGGTAGACATCCCGATCCATGTACCGGTCGAGCTTCTCGGACGGAATTGACGCACGTTCTTCGTATACTGCCCGAATTTGTTTCATGATTGATTTGAGATTCTTATTCTCTGCCCGGAGCTCCTCGAACTTCCCTGAAAAGTCCGATGAGACCTGGTGAATCAGTATCCTCGCATTCGGAAACATCAATCGTCTGTCACCTCCGAACAGAATGAGTGTCGCCGACGATGCACACATTCCGTCTGCGACGGTCGTGATGTGTATCGGCGATGCTCTCAGATGATCCATTGCGCAGAGACCCGCATAGACGTCACCGCCATCACTCTTGATGAAGATGGTCACCTCCTTGTAATGTTCGAGCTTATGAAGTTGAGTCACGAGCTGAAATACAGAATCGTCATCGACGTCGGTATAAAAGAAGATCTTGTTCCCCACGACAGTTACTGACATGTGTCTTCATTAGCTCTTGAGTTTCTTCTTTAGAGTAGCGAGTATCTGTGGTTTGATTTTCGGAAAAGACACTCTGTTTAATGTATCAAGATCGTACGAATCTTTGATTGGAAGCTCGTCCCATTGTTTTGCATTTATGAGCGCGACTATGAGCTCGACTTCGTCCCTCGATCTCCCAAGTCTCTTGAGACGTCCATACTTCATGAGTGTGTGTGCGTGCTTCGTCCAGACACTTCCAGGACGAAGGGGCCCGGTTGAGGACATTGGATCCGACGATCCCTTGTCCAAGAGTTCACTCTTGGACAAGAGTTCACTCTTGGACGTTGGAATAATACACGCAGAGACGTTAAAATATGGTATGAGTTCCCAGTCAGACTCGGCATAGATCTTCGTATCTATGATATCCGCAGTCGAAAGACTCTGTGATGCTCTGGCAACATCCTCTATGGATGCACAATGTTCCGTGTAATTTTCATGAACGATACCGAGTGTGTTTCCGTGTTCCGGGAGATACCAATCTATGTATCTCGAACGATTTTCACGGGACGAAAAGAGCGTAGAGACGTACTCCTTCGGATCCATGAATGTGTCACGCTTGGCGCCTCCATGTGTTATATCCGTTGCAACTTTCGTGAGATTTCCTTTGGCAAGTTCGACGAGCTTTCGGACGTATTCTACACACGACCCGAGCCCGTACCGTTTTGCAAAATCTTCAACGGAGACACCGGGAAATTTTATGTTCGGTGAAAAGTTTTCAACCGGTTGGATTGATATGACGTACACAGGCGGTCCTCTTGTCGGTCTCGATGTAAGTTCACGTGTCCCTACGAATGTCTCGACCAGTTCATAATCATCGAGAACAATTGGTCTTGACGCACTTCGGATCATCTCTAGAAAGTCGAGCGTTCGATCCTTTGATCTCAGAATCTCATGATCGAAAACGATGTGACCGGGAAAGTGTTCCTTGAAGAACGATGTCTTGCCACACCCTGGTGGACCATATACATTTATGAGACCGCTCGTTGGAAGCCATGAAGTTTTTTCGTCGGTAGATGCAATGGACAGGGACGCCAGGTCACTGGACAGGGACTCGTCCCTGGACAAAGCGGACAGAGACATTCTGTCTCTTGACGACACTGAACCTCCTCCTCTGAGCAAACAGATTTTGAACCTGCTCCTCGATACGACAGAGATTCGAGCGATCCTAGGATTTTGGACAATCCTAAACTTTCTTGTGCTCGGTCTCTTAATCTATCTCGTCATACGACGATAAATTTAGTCACTCTACAGTAAAAATGAAACCGTACGTGATTCTCACACGGAGTCCAAAACCCCAAAAGAAATTTCGTGCGACATTTGTACCCGAAGGGAAACATGTCGATTTTGGTCAAAAAGGATACAGTGATTACACGATACACAAGGACCGTGAGCGCATGCACAGGTACGTCCAGAGGCATGCGCGCATGGGGGAAAATTGGTCAAACAGGTACACCGCAGGGTACTGGAGCCGCTGGCTCTTATGGAGCAAACCTTCTATATCGTCCGCAGTCGCCTCTGTTTCTCGGCGCTTAGGGAGACCGATTCGGAGACGTTTTTGAAAAGAGTCTGCATGGGCGTCTCCTGTGAATCGTACTGGAGCGTCGTCCGAATTCCTAGATCAACTGCATCCTCCAGAGTCACACCAACGTAGATGACATCGATGAAACCGGCAGACTCCAGGAGATCCTTGACATGACTCTTTGTGTACGTCTTGCTCGAGTTCTCCTGACCATCAGTCAGGATGACCAGGATCGTGTCGCTCTTCGACGGCTCCTCCTTGATCACTTTACCGAGTGCATCATACAGTGCAGTACACCCACCAGGCAAAAACGTCTTCGTGTCAAGCGGCTTGACATGCTCAACAGGAACATCCCTGTACACGAGGGTACACGTATCACTGAACGTGTACAGGGACATCGTCTCCGGTGGGCTCCTCGATTTGACAAATGCATTGAACCCCCCGATCGTATCATCGAGGATCGCATCCATTGACCCCGAGCTGTCCAGGACAAATGTGATCTTCATTTCTCTTTCTTAGCGTGCTCCCAAAATACTTAAGTGGCTGCGTAAAGAGTCGTGTAGAATCCACCGAGCTGTAGTAGAACGTGACCGATAGAGAACATCCCGATAGATTCCACAGTTTTAGACATGTCAAGTTCATCATGATTCTTGAGCACTATAGCTTCGCCTGCAAAGAGTAGAGCAGTCGCTGCGACAAGTTCGGCAGTGAATGCACCTGGTGCGGACAGTCCACTCAGGGGACCCTTGGAGTAATCAATGTCGGTGTCCCGTGTCGCAAGCGCGAGGAGCACGATGAGACCGGCAACGACTCCTACGAAAATCTTGAATGGCTTGGACCCAAACACCCGAGCCTGTTTTGCTTCACCTTGTGTCTTGTTCAGGGTGTCGCTTGTCAGGGCAAAGTACCCCGCGAATTCACGACACACGTGGTACACGAAGAAGAATAGGATGCCTATGAATGCGTGCTGTGCAAGAAGATCCTGACGACCTCGGGTCAGACACAGGAGCGCACCCGCGAGCGCGCCTGCGACGCCTGTGATCACAGCATCTGTCATGAATAGTCGAGGATTTGCCTGGACATACTCCTTGTGTCCGTTGATGAGCGCGAGTATGATCAGGGCAATCACAAAGACGAGCTTACCACCTATGACGACATTCGTAAATACTTTTGTCATTTTACTGTAATACTCCGAGAATTTCCAAATATGTCTGTGATTGTTGCTGTACCTGTGTAAGGATCCCATTTTTCTTCGAGTGAAACTCGGATACCCCCACGATCCGTAAACACGATTTCTGGTCTCATCCCCCTTCTGTACGAAAATGCCAACGGGTTCACGTGATTCCTCCTTGGACCCGAGAAGCGTAGGACGAGCTCAGTCACGTCCGCCCCGTCTTCGTCTCGGATCGCGGTCTGGATCGGAAACACGCCGCGCGTCCCGGAAACAGGGGGCCAGACGTCAGTGAGGTACCTTCGCATGTTGTACACGTATTCTTTGACTGTGACTGCCCCCATCTTGAACTCCCGGAGTATCGTAAAATTTGTCTTCTTTAACCATACTATGGCCCTGAGAACAATATCTCTAAGCATTAAAAGAAACACGTCTTTTTTTTTTAGATAATGATCGCGCGGTACAACAAGCGTCTGAAGGAGCTGGAGGGGAATCCTTCTGAGATGTACGATTACATGGCTCGAAGCATGCCCTTTATACAAGAGTATGATACATGTAAGAATCGTAAGGACTTGTATGCGCGATTTTTGAGGGACGTCGAGGGTGAAGGGTTCGGAGACGAGGAGAGTGCACCGCCTCTGTTCTTACCATGTGATTCATGCGGAGGAGAGAATTTAGTGTACGACGAGACGTCAAGCGACACAATATGTAAGGACTGTGGAATGGCACAGTACACGTTCTCGGGCGAGCGGTCTTACAAGGAGGAACAGGATACGGACGTCAAGGTGGTCTACAGTTACAAGCGTGAGAATCACTTCAACGAGTGGCTCGCACAGTTTCAGGCCAAGGAGGAGACGAACATTCCGAAGGAGGTGTTCGAGCTCCTTCGGAACGAGTTTCGCAAACAGCGTGCGGCAAAGTCCGAGATTACCCAGACTCGTGTTCGAGAGTTTCTGAAAAAACTCAAGATGAACAAGTACTACGAGCACGCACCGTACATAACAAGTATCCTAAACGGCGTCACTCCACCTCGCATGACGCATGCACTCGAGGACAAATTGCGGATCATGTTCCACCACATACAAAAACCATTCGAGAAACACTGTCCGAGCGATCGAAAGAACTTCCTGAGCTACTCGTACATTCTGTACAAATTCTGCGAGCTCTTGTCCGAGGATGCATTCCTCGCGTGTTTTCCTCTCCTGAAATCCAAGGAGAAACTGTACAAACAGGATCAGATATGGAAGAAGATTACGGATGAGCTCCAGTGGGAATTCATACCGACAATTTAGTGCTCGTTTGCGTCCGAACCTATTGGTTCGTCAGTGTCCGAGCCCGAGTCGTCGTCACGAATCTGGAACTGTTTTAGGTACCGAAGGTAGAGTTCCGTGTCGTCGTCAACCGCCTTCTTACACTTTGGGTGGTCGAACCCGTAGAATCCACAGACCAGGTGTACACGCCCGTGTGACTTGTACACCTGATCCGTCGTCACAGGGGGTGGGCGCGGGCGAGGGAAGTTCATTGCTTTTTTTGTAGAAGAACACTTTTTTTCTAATAGGACAACAACAGATGAAAGTTTCGCTCTTGAGGATCCATTTTAAAAAGTCACTCAAGGGACTCTCCTCGTCCACGTTTCTTACGGATGACGAGAAGCGGAACATACGAAGGTTCTTCACGGATGGATGGTTTGCGCGCGGGGAGTACACAACCACGAACAAGAGTCCGAACAACGTTGAGCGCATGATTCCGCTGTACACAAAGTTTCACATGTTCAGCGACCAGCCTAAGAACGTACACGCGGTTCACAGCGGTATCCTATGGAGTCTCAAGTACTGGAAGCGTCAGCACGGACTCGGTGAGCTCAAGAAGAAGCGCGCCGCAAAGACGATCCAAAAGGCGTGGCGATCGTACTCGATGCGAACAAAGAGTCTGTCAGCATCTCCTCCGCCCGGTCTCAGTCCTGCAAGCCGTGTCAAGTGGATCGTCGAGAAAAAACTGAGTAAGCCGGCGTACAGACGGATCGTCGGGGGTCACGCGTTCGCCTCGAACCTCGAGAAGTATCGCATGAACGTCTTTGCTGAGAAGATGCGTTCTCACCCGCGTTACATGGAGTTTATGGGACGAGGGAAGAAGAAGTCTCCCAAAATTCCAACAACGGGACTCCGCTGGGTCAGGTTTCCGACGGGTCGCGAGGAGGCGACAAATGCACGGACCGGGACGAGGTACGTGTACTACCCTTCGGGTCCAGAACGCACGCTCGTTTTTTCTAGAGGATCCGTGTTTCCGGCAACTGTTCGCGGGCGTCGGTCTTAGCGAAAGTACATGTCCAGAATCTCGTCGAATGCCTTGTCCCCTGTGATTGATTTTTTGATCACGTACTCGCGATTATTCGTCATGAGTACCCGAATCTCTTCAGCATCGACCACGAATTCCATACGCTCCACATTCGAGTCCATGATGTTCACGACGATGTGTTTCTGTCTGTCATAAAACTGAACCATTAAAATATGTTCAGAGAATAATAACAGGGATGACCAAGGGACTCGATGTGGTTGTACTCGTTCTTGCAATTATTACAGTGGCGCACTTGCTTTCCTCGCAAACAAACCGAGAAAACATGGGGAAGAACGAAATCGTCCTCGTGACCCCGTGTTCCCGTCCTCAGAATCTCAAGAAGCTCGAGGAGTCTATCGACTTTGAGAAGGTAAGTATGTGGTACATCGTATACGACTGTCGAAAGATGGCGTTTGAAAAACGCTACGAGGGAAACCCAAAAGTGACAGAGATCGAGTGCAAAGAAGAGGGAACTTCAGGGAACCAGTGTCGCAATATGGCCCTTGATCAGATCAAATCAGGGATGGTCTACTTCTTGGATGATGACAATGTAATACATCCTGATTTCTGGACACTCGATGCACCAAAGGGAAAGATTGTGACATTCAATCAAATCACGGACGATCTCGGCGGTGTTCGTAAGGGAGATGATGTTCGGGTCGGGTACATAGACACAGCACAGTTCTTCATGGACAGAAGTCTCATAGGCGAGCGTAGATTTGTAAATGACAAGTACGAGGCTGACGGGATATTCGTCGTTGAACTCTACGAGGCAAACAAAGACAATTGGGTCTACATGGATAAAATAGCAGCATACTACAATAAGCTCAAATGGGTGTTCAAGTAGATGTAGTGATCACTTTATTGGTCGCTGTGCTACTCATCTTCTTCCTGTTTCGTGAGACGAGGAAGGTGTCCAATTACAATGAAACTACCCTCCCAAAGATCATATGGATCCTCTGGCTTCAGGGGTGGGACAAGGCTCCGTATATTGCCCGAAAGGTCAGAGAGTCATGGGAAAAACACAATCCGGGGTGGGAAGTTCGAGCGATTTCAAAGGATAACCTTGACGATTATGTTAATATTTCTTATTTAGATAACCTCGAAATGCCAGTAAATCAATCAGACGTCATACGTCTTCATTTACTTGCAAAACATGGAGGTGTATGGGCAGATGCTACAATGTTGTGTATGAGACCTTTGGATGATTGGGTACATGACATGATAAAACCATCGAGTGTGTGGATGTATCACGGAAGAGAAAACTGTGAAACTCTAGCGTCTTGGTTTATAATCTCGAAAAAGGACTCGTATATGATGAACGCGTGGAAAGAAAAATGTGATATATTTTGGAGTGATGGAAAAAAGACAGCTGATTGGCATTTTATGGACGCTCTATGGAAAGAAGTATACATTGTAGATTCGAAATTCAGAGAAGAATGGTCCAGGGTTCCCAAGATCTGTTGCGAAGATCGAGGACAGGCTCATATGCTTGCAGGGAAAGTGAACGAAAAGGATCCAGATTTACAAGAAATCATACGTACAAATCCGCCTCACGCAATCAAACTCAGTCACCACGGGTTTGTGGAAGATGACACCGAGTCGAATGGAAACCGTGCCATCTTTTTTTCACTCTCTAAATTTAATGAAGGTGGTGGTGCCAATTCTAATAGCAATTCTCTTAACAGTTCTTCTGTATAAGGAACTTATCCAAAAAGGGGAAACTTTTGAGAGTGACGTAGGAAATATAGGAAACACGCTCACGGATTACATTCAGGAACTCGGAGCTGCGTGGGCAAGAGGCGAGACATTTGAATGGGGTGACAGATTCGAAGGTAGATTTTTTTACGAAAACTTACCTACAAGACTCGAAAAACCACCAGGAAAAGAGTTTACACTCCCCAAAGGATACAGGGATTGGATCATAGATACAGATGAAAAGAAGAAATTTTACGAGGATCTGAAACCATACGTTCATGACATACTTGACCAGGCGCTCAAAAAGACAAAAGATGTGAATACGGCTCATGGAAAAGCACCAGTGATCCATTTCAGGTGTTCGGACGCGCCATTTTCATGCAGTACCGGAAAAGGAACGGATCACTGTTTTGATTACCATTTTCAAAAGTATGAATTTTACAAGAAGGCACTCACAGGGCAAAAAGAAGCCGAGATACTCACGTGTAACAAGCACAATTCAAACGATGACATGAAAAAGGCGTGCATTGAGTACTCTCAACTTCTAAAACAGGAACTTGAGAGTACAGGGATCACTGTTCAGCTAAGAATGTGTGAAGGAGACGCACTCGAGGATTTCGCAAAGATGTTCTATGCACCCCTAGTCGTGTCTATAGGGAGTTCAATGTCGTTTATGGCCGGGTTTTACGGTCACGGCAAATTCGTCACAAGCGGTCACATCGTAGAAAATGAAGATGGTACCGTGGAGAACACCTGCAGGATATGTGAATACGGTCAAGATATGAATCTGCTGCACAGAGACTCTGGTAAGAATTATTACGATGTTCAGTCAGTTCATCAAAAATTAAAATCTTAAGAAATCTTAGAAATGAAAAATATCATTATATATGTTATTGGGTTAATAATCCTATTCTTCATATTTTTTAATTTAAAAAAAGTAGAAAACTTCGATGGAGATTTTAATTTTGAGCCTTATACATCTCGTTTAAATTTCAATATAACTGAAGGATCTTTACTCGGCGACGAGGCAAAATTTTTACATGATTTTATAACGAAACACAATTGTAAAGATGTTATGGAAATAGGGTTTAATGGTGGATTATCTTCATATGTGATTCTTTCAACTAAGCCTGATGTAAATTTAATATCATTTGATATAGGCGAACATCCATATGTTTTAAATGCTAAAAAACTAATTGACGAGTTTTTCCCGAGAAGGCATACTCTAATTATAGGAGACTCTGTTAATACTTTACCTATGTATAATTCGAGTAAGTTTGATATGATTTTTGTAGATGGTGATCATAAAGAAGAAGCAGTAGAAAAGGATATCACAAATTCTCTCACATTATTAAAACCTGGTGGTTTTATCATAGCCGATGATTACTATCAAAAAGAAAATGTAGGTGTAGATAAAGCAGTAAACAATTTAATACAATCTAAAGTTGTCAAAGTGTATGATGGACCACATAAAGGAGCTGCCGATAGAGGATGGATTGTTCTGAAACCATTCGATGAAAATTAAGTTCGTGAGTCTTTGACAATATCTGGTTCTCCAAAAATAACATGCCACATCATTTCCATAATTATGGACGCCCCATAATCGTCTTCATGAGTTAGTGTAAAATCAAGCCAAGTTTTATAATCATCTTTTTTATATACGTGTATCCTGTCCCTCGATACTACAAACTGTGCACAGCACATGTATTCTAATTTTTCAGGTGGATCTCTCTTGAGGATAGGTCTAAATAACTTATCCCATAATTTTACAAGTTCATTGAAATATATAAACCCAGTGTTCCAGTCATTTGCGTATTTTTTATTTAGTGTATAGAAATCAGTATGTTTATACGCACGATCCTCAAATAATATCTTAAAAAGATGCTCGTCTATTTGATGATCGTTATTATTTGGTTGATTTTTTGTATCTTCATGTCCGTGAATAAAAACGACATGATCAGGAAGATTATCATAATTGTTTACTATGAAATTTAGATAAGCGGATGCCTCTCTTGCTTTGTTTGGTATATTTGGACATGTATACAGTTTGCTCGATTCTACCGAATGTTGTTTCGCACCTTCTTTGTCACATATCACGACCGGGCACTCTGCCCTTTTCAACCATTCGAGGTCCTCATTCCAGTGCGCAGATACTATAACCATATGTTTGTCCTCTGTAATGTCTGGTTCTCCTACTATTACATGCCACATCATTTCAAAATACCACCCATAATCTTTTCCATCTACAGGCTCATGAGAAACCATATAATCAAGCCAAAATTGATAGTCTTCTTTAGAATGTCGTTTGATCCTTTCTCGTGATACTACAATTTGTGTACAGCAATCACTTACTAACTTTTTAGGGGGATCTCTTTTAAGAATTGGTCTAAAAAGTTCGTCCCAGTCTTCGAGAAACTGTGGCCATTGAAAATTCATCCGAGGACCTTCATGCCATTGTTCATATACACGTTCCCGACTCATAGTGTAAAACCCAGTATTCTTGTATTCTCCCTTCTCGAGTTCTTCTAATATATCATATGTTTGATGATGAGATCTTTCATGTCCATGAATAAACGCTATATATTGCGGTAAATTATCGTAGTTTTGTACTATAAACTTGATATAAGAACTGTGTTCTTTTCCGACATTAGGAACAGGATCGCAAACATATTTCGTATTAGATTCAAGAGTATGTGGAAGCTGATTCTCTTTTCCACATACAACTACTGGCCATTTTGATTTTTTTAACCAATCAAGATCCTCTTTATAGTGAGCAGCCACAATCACAAGTTCATCATCATTGGTCAATGATAAAGCTTCATGTCGTGTGTTTATATACATGATACATCCTATCAATAGTACTGCAATGATAATCAAAAGTGTGTTTACTGCCCGCATACTTATCTATGCTACATATTTATTTTCCACCCATGTGAGCCATGAAAATATGAAATACGCTTATCTTCGTGTATCTGGTTTTCATTGATCATATTCTTTACAATCTGTGCCCATAAAGGCATGTCTCCCCACCGATTCACAAAAATACACCCTGAATCTTCGACACGTTTTCTGTATTTTTTAAGAATATCAAGATTTCTGAAATATTCTGCATCGATGGCAAATAAGTTTGTGTAAGGCATACGATCGATCTCCTTCCATTCGATGTCATTTTCTTCTAAAAATACACGTGTAAATTGATTCATACCTCTGATAACATCACTGTCATCCTCACCAGACTGAAAAAATGGTGTTACATATTTGTACGTTCCATTATTGAATATATCATCGCCGCTTGGAAACTCTTCAATCTTGCAGTCCTCATCGATACGGATTACGTACTTGTAATCTTTTGTGTAGTCCAAAAAATCACAGAACCAGAATTTACACATGTTCTTGTATCCTGTTGAAAACCTGTCTGAAAGTGAAGTTGCCTGACAAAATTCACTTGACTTTGGTACATCGGATTCTCTTATGAACGTATTTGATACATCTACAAATTTTATAGGCATTTCTGGTGTCTTACTTTGAATATAGTCTTGTTGATCTTTTGGTATATTTCCTTCGTGAAAAATTAACACTTCGTACATGTCACTACGCCCTTTGTAAATTTTTTCATATATCGAAATGTTTCTCGGAATAAGCATCTTTTCATATTCATCAACTGTATCATACCCCCTTGTGAGCACAGTGATTGCATATTTATAATCTATTTTTTCCATCTTAGACACATTTTTAGATTGCAAAAGAAAAACTACAGCGAGTAAAACTAAAAATACAATTATAATCCACCACCAACACTTATTTGTTACATTCATTGGTATCTACTGACATTTTTTGTATGATACTTCTTTCGTGTCCCACTCATAAATCTTTTGAAATCCGTATTGTTTTAATGGATATTTATCACATGAAAGAGCCCTGAATTCTCCTAACTGTATGTCGTCTGCATCTTCTTTTGCGTCCTTTGCACAATTACATATTAATACGTATTTAAACTTTCCTGAATTTATCACATAATCCAAGAAAGTTGTCACATGATTCGTTGGCCAATGTTGAATGACGTCTTTGAG
>JACCDO011853145.1_pt1 | contig 16326 bp, 18 predicted proteins | sample 7446101 | NCBI WGS metagenome assembly JACCDO01 (sample SAMN15323440, study PRJNA562643) | freshwater metagenome | isolation source: river surface water | place: USA:Blue River Watershed | collected 2017-08-16 | reverse complement strand
TTTGGTTTTCTAACTTCAGTTTCATCTTCAAAACAAACAATACAGTTCATATCTTATATTTAGACTATATAAAAAAATTGAAATTCTAAGTGTATACTTGTTCCATTCATTTCTACCCTGCGGATGCGGACTGCCGAGTTCGCCAGCTTAGAACATGTACCATTATGTTTCTTTGCTGTACAATGCCTATGCGTGTTGTTATCCTAATGAGGGCTTCCAATAGATTAGTCTATGGTTGTCAGAGTCACATTAAGTTGTGGCTCATCGGTTGATTGCCCTTCACCTAGTAGCTCATGGACGCTTTGTCTATTAGTTGCTCAGAGTCACAATAGAGTTTTGTGGTTCATCAGTCGTATTTCGCACTGCATTTACACGTTTTACCCTCACCAGTAGCTCATGGACCTTGTCTATTAGTTGCTCAGAGTCACATTAAGTTGTGGCTCATCTGTCGTTTTCGCCCTATTTGTTTTTGCGTTTTACCCTCACAAGTAGCTCATGGACCACTGTCTATTAGTTGCTCAGAGTCACATTAAGTTGTGGCTCATTCTCCCTTTCACCACCCCATTCATTTAACAAACCTCACAATCACCCCTCCCTCCCCATCACCCATTTTATAGTTAATCAAATATTTAATTAACTATAAAAAATTGATTTAATATCTATTTAAGTTTGGATTGTTCTAATGTTATTAATGGAAATTAATATTAATAATACAAATAATTGTCATGTAAAGAAATACCACACATTATTTTCTATTTTTGGTAATGATATTTCTCTACCTATTGTTCAGAAAGAATTTAGTGTCGCAAATAATATTATTAATGGATTTTATAATGAATATGATATTTTTGGTAATCCAACTAAAATGATTCATTACAAAAATGGACTTAAAAATGGATGTTGTTATATTAACACAAATGATTATATTTTATGTGCTAATTATAATATGGACATACTAGATGGACCATATTATGAATTTGATTCTACAATTTATAGAACTATTGTTACTACATATAAAAATAATAAAATTGATGGAATATATAAAGAAGCATTTATTGATAAAATAGTATGTTGTTCTTACAAAGATGGTGTACTAGATGGACCATATCATGAGTATTATCCAAAAAATTTTGATGTGTATAAGTCTAATGTAAATTTACTAGATTCTAATGAATTTACTAAATTTAATCTAAAAATTAGTTGTGATTACAAAGATGGAATTCCTCTAAATCCACCTGTTCGTTATAAAAATACACCTTATAATGAAATTTATAAACAAAATTAATAAATTATTTTAACTCAAGCATATGTGATCCATAAGAATTCCATAATAATAATGAAACAATAAAACCAACAATCATACCATTTTTAATACCTTCTTTAGTACCAATTAATTTTAATCCAATAACTGGACTAATAAAGAAAGTTAATACTGAATAAAATAACATTATTTTGAGTACAATATTATAATCATTTGATGATAAACCTAACATTATATATAGTTAGATATTTATTTATTCACTTGTTACTATATCAGTTGTGGTTTCATAATCATCATTATCATTAATTTTTGTAATTACTATATTATTTTCTTCTATTATTTGTTCTTCTTGTTTTTCTGTAAAATGATTCTCACTTAAGTGAGAACGTTTTTCTTCTTTAATAAGACTTTTTTTAAAGGCACTAATTGATATAATTATGTCAATTATTAAAATTACCCAGCTATATTTTTTTATCATATAACCATCTAATTCTGAATTAACAAAAATAAAAAAAATGGTATAACATATTAGACCATATAACAAAATTTTTAAATTATAAATTGATTTAATATCTTCATATCTTTTAATTAAATTATATAAAATATAAAAAAACATTAAAAAAACGTATATTTTATTATTGATATAAAACGCAATATACTTAAAGATAAGACAATTATTTTAATTAATACTAATGAATTATACAATTAAAATTTCACATAAACTTACAAAAACATCAGAATCAATTGATACAGAAATAAATAATATCGCTGCTAAAATTGGAATTACATTAGAAAATTATGATATGGAAACAAGTAATTTTGAGGATGGATATGATATTAAAACATTAGGTGTTATATATGAATGGTCTAGTGATAAAGCTGAAATAATTATGGATTTTATTAATTTATTACCTAATGAATATAAAATAAATAATTTACAGAGACAAAATAACAAGGATAAATATGTTATTTTCAGTACTGATTCAAAACCTGATATTAAATTTTTTAGTAATGAAGACAAAAATATATATTCGTTATGCTTAAAAAATTATAAGAAGCATTTATAAAGTAAAAAATTGATTAATATATTCTTTGAATAAATAATTATATTAATTAATGGAAACTGTAACAAACAACAAAATTATGTCAATTATCAAACAAAATGATTCTATTTATGCTAGTATTATTGCTAAAGGTGCTACTTTTGAACGTTTTGATTATTCTTCTATTGTTGATGCTGAAGAAAAACTAAAACGACTTTCTGAAGAAAATAATGCTCTTAAAGAAATGGCTAAATTACTAAAACCACCAGCTGCTCCTAAAGAAGAAAAGAAACCTCAAGTTGTTGTTGAGAAAAAACCAAAAGAAACAACTGAAGCTGATAATGATGATGAAGAAAATTTTTCAGATCCAGTGTTAAAATTCTCCACAATTACAAATATGGAAACCATTAAGAGAACTTTCTTTGCTAAAGAATATGATGAATTCCAAAAACTTGTAAAAGAACATCCATTCAAATATTATATGGCAACATATCGTTATAGTTCGGATAAAGATGGTGCTCCTGAATATTCTGCTAAAAATCTACTTGGTGGATTTGTTCGGGGTCTTGATGATTACAAAAAATATCTATTTGTTAAATTTAGTTGTGTATGTATTAATCATGAATGTAAACATTATTCATACCCATCAATGTGGATTGTAAATTCTGAAGATAGTATTGAATCAATTATTGGATCTAGTTACCAAGATTATGATTTTATTGAAGTAACTGAACATATGGATAGTTTTCTAACAAACTTTAGACGTTGTGATATTGAGCAAACTGAAAATCTAGTTGATGAAAAGTATGTCCACTAAATTATTTTATACCTCGTATTGAACTATTGAACAATATATAACAGAATAATTATTTATATTTGTTTTTCTTATTCTTTTTAACTTTTCACTTTCAAAATCTTCTAATAATTTTGCTTGATAAATTTTTGTAGCTTCATTTGTTATTTCATCATAATTTGTTTTATATAAAGTAGTTTCTACTTTTATTTTTCTAATATAAAACATTTTGTTTGTATGTTTAATTACTTTATAAAAGTTATTTAATCCATTACTATCTGGAATCATTATGGTTCTATTGATATAATAAGAATCATCATTGTCTTTATTTTGAATTATTTCCATTTTTAATTATAATACGTTCTATATTTTTATATAGAAACCAATTGAAAAAATTGACATTATTTTATTAAATTATTATAACTGAAATAATTAATGAGTTTGACATATAATAACAGCAGTAATATAAAAAACCTGACTAAAATTTTTAATAGAGATAAAGTTACTGGTTTTAAGGATGATAATTCTACAATTATTAAATTAACATACAAAGAAATTAAAGAAATATCACCAATGTTAAAAAATCCACTTATTCAAACAAATCTTTGTGACACTAAAGTAAGCCAAATGGTTCAATCATATCTTAAATCACCACATCACACCTCAACAAGATGTCTTATTGTTATAGCTCATGCTGTTATTGGAGATGAAGAAGATTATTTCTTAATGGATGGACAACACCGTGTACAAATGGCATTAATTTTAAATAAACAACATAAAATTAATGATATTATGTTATGTTCTATTGTTAAAGTTAATAGTAAAAATGATTTTGATATGTTATTTGAAGAACTTAATATGGATTCAGCAAAATGTTCTATTAGAGAATATGGTATTTTTGAAAAACAAATGTATCAAGAAATTAAACAACTTATGAATCTTAATCATAAATTTATTCCAAAATCAAGCTCTAACACAAAAAGATTATGGACCAGTTGTGAATTAATTGATATTATGATTAAGAAAAATATCATTAAACATATTAATGATTATCTTATTAAAAATAATAAACAAAATAGTTCTAAAGCCATATATCAAGAAATTAAAAATAAAGAAAAAATATTCTTTGACACGCATGGTTATCTCGAAGAATTAAATACAAATAAAAAAAAATTTAAAACTACTGAACGTAATAGTATTGAAGCACATTCCTGTATGTTTATGAAAAATAATAACTTTCTTGAGTTTTTACTTGATGATTCTGTGGAAATTTTTCATAATTACAAGAATCGTCAGACTATTAGTAAAGAATTACAAAAACAAGTGTGGGCAAAAGAATTTCAAGCAAAAACCTCTGGTAAATGTCCTATTTATAATTGTAATAATGTATTAGCTTTGGATACATCAAATAGTTGGCAAGGTGGTCACATTATAAGTGTATTTAATAATGGTAAAACAGAACTTTCTAATCTTAGACCTATTTGTCCAAAATGTAATCTAGCAATGAGTAATGATAATTGGGAAGATTGGGTTAATTCACTTGCTAGAAATGAAGTTGAAGAAACATATTTTGATGATAAATGTGTAATAACATGTAAAATACAAGGTTGTCATAATAAAATAACAAAATCTACATTTAAACCATTTGAAGTTACTAAAAATGGTAAAATTAAATATGTACCAATTTGTTCTCTTTGTTATGAATCATAATAAATGCTCTAAATTTAATTTAAATTAATTGTATTTTTTGTTTTAGTATATAAATCTTCTAAGGAACCATTATTTAGAATTTCATAATCAAAACTTTCTTTTATCCATACATATTCACTGGGATGAATATTTTCTGGTTTTGTTATTTTATTATTTTTATAATCAATATACCAAGTAGGTAAATCACCTCGTGTTACATTTATAATTAGGCCTCCTGCTTCCCTTATCATTTTAATTTCATTAGAAAATCTACAATCAGTTATAACAACATTTTTATATTTTAGTAACTGTCTTTCTACAACACGAACCCAAATATCTGGGTGAAAATGATTACGAAATAAATCAGTTCCAAAATTTTGAAGAACATATCTAGGTGTAAAATTTTTAATACCTAATTTTTGTTCCCACCATGTATCTATTTTCTCACGCCATTCTCTGGATTCTTTTGTTGAACCTTCTAAAAGTTCTCTATCCCAATCAAAGATTATTGCTGCTATATCCTTAATTACACCTGCAAAACTTAATTTAACAAATCCATGATTTTTGATTAAATAAGATCCAATTGAATCTTTTCCTGAGCCTTGTAAGCCACAAATACCAATGATCATTATAAATTAAATATTAAACAATAAATAAATTAATAATCAATATTTTTTTACACCATATCTTCTCCATTAATTATACTGTGATCTATCTGATATAATTGTAAGTTATATTTTAATAATGGATAAGTTGAAAATTTATTTCGTACATTATGTAGATTATCTGCCATATCATCTACAAAAATTATTGTAGATGTCTCTATATATCGTGACATTACAATGCTTGCTAATGCTTCGCCTTTATTTTCATCATGAACAACTTCACTTTCACTAAAATATAATCCACAATGATTTAGATGACTATGTGTTTGTTCTGTTAAATCTGGATGACGAGCAGTTAATAGAAGTAAGTCACAATTATTTTTTTCCAAATCTGTTAAAAAAGACTCAAGACCATTTGGATCCAGCAAATAAGGTTTTCTTTTATGTATTTCTTCTTTCCATTCATTTATTGTATCCTTTTTAGCTAGAGAATAATCTAAATGTTTTTGATAATTCTTATCATATGTTGATGACCACCATTCTTTTGTTATATCAGGAAAAGCCATAATTGTTTCGTCAATGTCTAAAACTACTAAAGCTCGTGGTATTAAGGTAATTTCATTAAAACTTTTAACAAAGCTAAACATTAGATAATTATATTTTATTATAACAATATAATTATTCAATTTTTTATTTGTTTTGAGCGTTTATAAATGATTCTAATTCATTTATAGCAATTTCTACACCTGTTGATTTATCTTCTAAATAACTACTATCAAAATCTCTAAATATATCTTCATAACTATCACAACCATGATAATTATATATTAAATTAAATATTTGTGCTTCTTTTTTTGATATTATTAAATATATGTCTAATAACTTTTTCTTTTCTTCAAAACTCCAATCTTTCCAAGCTAATTTTGTGTTTTCCATTTTATCTAATTTATTTATTATTTCTTCCATATAATTAAATTTAGATAAAAATTTTTGTATTAATACCTTGTTTCATTAAAACGTTTTATTATACCTTCATAAATTGTATATTCTAATTCAGCATCAGATACTGGATTAAATTTAAGTATTACATTTCGAAAAAAATAATATTCAAATATACCTAAAAAACCAAACATTAAAATATTCTCTAATACTATTACCTTCCATTTTATTTCTTTTCTATAACATAAAGCTCCTAGTAAAAAAAATCCTGTTATCAATCCTACTATTGTTAATATTTTATATGATTCAGTCAATAATTTATGAATCTCTTTTGTTTGTATACTTATTGAGTTTTTATATTGATTGTATAATCTATTAGATACTTCTTTTTCATCTCCTAATAATGATTCTTTTATTATTAAGGATTCTGATGTACTTAATTCTACTGTATCTAAATTTTTTATATACTGTTTAATTTTTTTCATAAACTCTTCTTTTTCTAAGTATATCACATAATTAAAATAAAAATATATTTCAAAATATATCATTATGAAAATATGTAAGCTTATTGATAATAATTTGTTTATACATGATATAACATTATTATTATAAAATCTTATTAATAAACTTATTATTGATTTTTTTGGTTGTTTTATTAAAGGTTTTTCTTCAAATATATAACTGTCTGGTTCACTAGCTTCTGAATCTTTTCTATTATGATTAGCTTCTTCAAAATTAATTAATTGAATACTTCTTAGTGATACTTTTTTTAGCATTTTTAGTTTAACTAATAATTAATAACATTAATGCCTTATATTATTTATATTAAAAATAGGGAAAATAAATATTGAAATTTAATATATAAAAAAATAAACCACTTATATTATAATGAAGATATTCTCTTATTTTCTACCTTTAATTTCTATTATAAATATGGTTTCAGCTGAACTATATAATTCTAATAGTGAACAAGATATTGTCGTAAATCTTCCCGGATTACCTAGTAATACTAGTCTTGTACAATATAGTGGATACCTAGATTTAGATTCTACACAAAAACATATACATTACTGGTTAGTTGAATCTGAAGATGATCCATCTAATGATCCTGTTGTATTTTGGACCAATGGTGGTCCAGGATGCTCAGGCATCCTAGGTTTACTTACCGAACAAGGACCTTTTAAACCAAATTCCAATGGTGAACTTATTATGAATGAATGGAGATGGAATCGTATTGCTAATATGGTTTTTATTGAACAACCTGTTGGTGTTGGTTATTCATATTCAGATAATTCTAAAGATTATAGAATTGGTGACGATCAAGCTGCTAAGGATAATTTAGCTGTTATTATTGCATTTATCAAAAAATTTCCACAATATGCAAAGTCTGATATTTATATTACATCAGAATCCTATGGTGGGCACTATATGCCTACCTGGGCAAAACAAATTGTTGAATATAATAAACAACAACCTACCGAATCTAAAATTAATTTTAAAGGTTTTGCCGTTGGTAATCCTTATGTTGATTATTATTCTGGTTCTGGTGCTGAAATGGAAGCATTAAATGCTCGTCAAATGTTACCAAAACCTAGTTGGGACAAATATGTTAGTGAGGGTTGTACTAATCCTGTTACACAATTAAATAACTCTGTTTGTTCAACAATGATGCTTGATTTTATGTATATAACTTCTAACTCAAATCCATATGCTTTAGATTATCCAACATGTGTTACTGCTCAACAAGTATGGATGAGTGATTATCTTTATGAAAGAACAGATGTACAAACTGGTTTACTTGGAGCTAAACGTCAACCACATCCATATATCCCTCTTAAAGATGAGTATGAACCTTGTGAAGATAATTATGCGACTGATTATATGAATAGACCTGATGTTAGAAAAGCATTACATGTTAAAGACGATATTGTTTGGGAAGAATGTTCACGTACTGTTAAATATGAAATGATTGATAAAATGAAATCAGTTGTACATATATATAAAGAACTCATTGATGATGTAGACGCAAATTTACGTATTCTCATTTATTCTGGTGATGATGATGGTGTTTGTGCTTCATCATATACTAGTCATATTGTTTTTGATGTTCTTAATTATAAACCATCTTCATATTGGAAATTATGGACTGTTGATGGACAAACTTCTGGATATATTACAGAGTTTAATACACCATTATCTAAAGAATCTAGATTTGCATATTCAACTGTTCATTTTGCTGGTCATGAAGTTCCTACTTATAAACCAAAAGAAGCATATGTTCTATTTGAGTCATATATAAATAATAATTATGACTCTCTTTATTAATTTTTTTATAAAACTTTATTAAATTATAAAAAAATTATTTATTCTATGAATCTAGTTCAGCTGTAGAAAATAAGTTATCTATTAAATCTTTGCTTTCTATATGTGTTGGATAATTTGTTATTAAATTATTATATATTGATTCTATACTTTCTCGTGCTTTTTGTTTTTTCTCTATTGATGCTTGTTTTATACCTTCTATTAATATCATGTTGTTAACTTTTTCATCATTTAGTAATGGGTCTAATTTATTACACATATTCTTATATATATTATATTTTGACATCTCTACCAATATTATCGCATAATGAATTAGGCTATCTTCTCTTTGTTTATAAAATTCTATTAATATATTATATAAGTTTTGATTAAAAAGACATTCTATGTAATCCATTGATTCTATTTGAAGATCATGAATACTATTTATTGATTCTATTATATCATCTATATCACATGCTAAAAAACGAAAATTAGGTATAATTGAATTTAAAATAACATCTTGAATTTCATCCATATTTTTATCACTATTAATAAATTTTGTATATCCATCTATAATATTATTTTTAGCGCATTGATACTTGTTATCGCCCATTATATATTTTATATAATAAAATTAATGTTTAAATAAGATAAAAAATCTTTTTATTTATTATTTAATGAGCGAACTTTATATCAGTGAAAATATTCCAGAGAAAAAAAGTGGAGAAAATATTGTGGAAAATAATAATATTATAAAACAAAAATATATACCTAGTACACCAATTAAAATTCCAACTAATAAATTAAATAATGATGTAAAAGATGAAAAATTTGCTTATTCATTAGAACCATCACCAAAAGATATTCAAACAGCTAAATCATTGAAAGAATTAGCAGAACTTTTAGATTCTCTTGATATTAAATAAAATTTATAAAACTGTCTGTGTATTTTGTTGTTCTTGTTTTAGATTAAATACCTTAACTAATTTAATTGGATCTACTCTATAATTACTATTTTTAGATTGAAAAAAATGATGATCTATTATTTGATGAAATAATAAATCACCCATATGTAAATATTCATTTTTTGTTATATTATGTATTAACCAATCTTGTGATCCTGAGTATAAATTATCTTTGTTATCTAATGAATGAAATGGACAAAATTCTTTACCTTTCCAACTAAATCGATATATTTCGTAATCACAATCATCTAATGTAAAATATGCTGATGTTATATTTTTACACGACCAATTACTAATATTAATTTTTTTAAAATTATCAAAATAACCTATAAATTCTATGTCTACTGTTGATATGCTTTTATGAATACTATACAATGATCTTAGTTTAATAAAAAACTTTTTTAATTGATCAAAACTAATATTTAATTTTGTTAATGTGTCTTCATCTTTTTTTATTATATCTTTAATAAATTCATCTTTAGGGAAAAAACTTTTTTTCTTTTTACAAATATGTTTTTGACGTTTACACTGTATATCTATCCTTTTCCATTCATCATCAGATATTAAATCATTTGACAAGTTACACATAATTTTATTTGATGATTAATTTTACTAATTATATTAATAATCAATTTTTCAAAAAAATTGATAAAGCCATGAATTGAAATTTATATCATATTATACCTAATGGAAGCTAAATCAAATTCGTCAGATGACTGTCATATCCACGTTAACGAAACTCTTAACGAAATTCATTTTAATGCTGGAGTTAATGCAAAAAGTATGTCAACTCTTATTACTAAATTATTAAATCTTCAAGAAAAAATTCTTAAAAAACATCGTAGCCTTAAAAGAAAAATAGCTGAAATCGAAGAGGATGAAGATAACGAACTTGTTAAAATTACTGTTGAACCTCAACCAATTAAACTATATATTACATCTAACGGTGGATATGTATACCAAGTATTTACAGCTATTGATACTATTTTAGATATGAAAGTTCCTGTTCATACTATTTGTCAAGGAATGGTTGCTTCTGCTGGAACACTATTAAGTTGTGCTGGTAAAAAAAGATTTATTACTGAAAATTCATATATGCTTATTCATGAAATTAGAGGTGGTACTTGGGGTAAATTTTCACATATGACTGAATCTGTGGAAAATTCAAAACAACTTATGGATCATCTTAAAAACTATTATATTAGTCGAACCAAATTAACAGCCGAAGAACTTGATGAACAACTAAAAAAAGATGTTTATTGGAATGCACAAATGTGTCTAGAAAAAGGTCTTGTTGATGAAATTATCAAATATGATTAATATTATTATTCTGTTCTTTTAGAATCATTTTCGTTTAAGTATAATTAAAAATATTTAGTTTTTTTAATGGAACATATTTTAGAGTCACTGACAAAAATGGAAATTAAAAATAAACAATTTTATAATAAACTTAAAAAACAAATAAACAAATATGAAAAAGAAAATACACAATTAAAAGAAAAATTTAAAATATTACAAGAAAAATATCTACAAGAAACTGAAATTATTGTTAAACTTGATCAAAAAATATATGATCTTAGAGAAGAAAATAATAAATTAAAAGAAACTATTGAATCATTTAATAAATAATTTTTTTCTTTTACTATTTAGTGATGTCTAATATGGCTGATATAACTGATATATCAGATAAGTCTAATAATAAACCTGATCCTCCAGCAAAAAAATATATACCAACCAAACCTATTGAAATACCAAATAATAAAGTAATTAAAGAAAAAGAAGAAGAACTAGCCTATTCATTAGAACAATCATTAAAGGATATACAAACTAATAATTCCTTTAAAATTATGGCTGAATATTTTAATTTAAATTATCCTAACTAAAAACAATATGTAATTAGTTATTATAATATTTATTTAATTAAATAAAGATTCATATTTAATTCCAGTTAAATCATCTATTTCTACTGCTTTCTTATGACTTATTAAGGCACCATCAAAATCTAATGCTATATTTCTCTTACCAAAATACATTAAATTTATATGATGTCTTTCATCTGTGTTAATATCTGATACTAATGTTAATATAAAATCTTTAAGACCAATCTTAATAGATTTATTTGATATATTTAATGGATATTCTTTATTAAGTAATAATGATTTTATACCCTTGATTGGGGTGCTGTTAGCAATCTTAATTTTATTTAACATTGATGATTCTAATACTTTTAATGTATCAGCATCAATAATTACATATTCATTATTATATTTAATATAGAACTTTTTGTAATAAGTATAATTATACATATGAGATAAATCAGATGTGTTATACCAATTATCTTGGTAATACATAATTTTTGGGAAATCATTTTGTTCTAACATACAGAGTTCAGCATTAATCATTATTTTATTTTCATAGTCAGATAATAAGTTTACATATTTAATATCATTTGGTAAGTTATATTTTGGTCCAACAATAGGATAAATTATTGGATCACCACCTGATTCAGCATTGTTTGGAGGGAATTCTGTTGTTACTACATACTCAGACCAATCAGGAAAATACATTACAGCTGTACCACTTTGAATATCAAATGCTGTTTTAGGAGAATGTATAATTGGACCATTATTCCATTCTATTTTATAAGCTCTAATTATAGCGTTGTTAGGAAAATTACTACTTGATGGTTTAATTCTTAAAAATCCTTCTTGGTCACCACTAAATCTACGCATATTAAAAGAAAAGCAACCTAATAAATGAGGTGAATTTATTGTTATTTGTCTTTGTTCATGATTTGATATAACATTTAATATACTAGCTTTTGATGATGCTTTTGATAAAGCTCCTGTTTGGGCTGCTGTTAATGTTACAGAAGTAACACCGTATGTAGTAGCAAGTTGGGAATCTGTAGCATTTGGATTATTTTGTTTATAATCTCGTACTTGATTTTGATATGGTGATAAGTCTGTTAAGTGAGATTGTCCCAATACTTGAATGTCATCTGCTGATAATGCTGTTACTGTTGTTGGCATTGATGTTGTTAAAGGTGTTACTATTGAATCTAAAGAAATTCTACCTACAGTCATCATAGCTTCTGGATCTAACTCCATACCAAGAATTATGTTATCCAGTGTTTGAGAAAAAACTTCTGGTTGTAAAGATTTGTTGCATACTAATCTCTCTGGTATTATGCCAAAAGTTGTTTCATTATTTATAATTAAATCAGTTATGGATGTTGTAGCATTAGAAATTATTGTATCTTTTATTAAATTAGATACTGATGATTGTATAATAGAACCATTTAAAATTACGTTAGTTAATTTAGTATTAGTGAGATTAGCACCTCTTAAATCACAATTAGTTAAATTACAGTTTGTTAAATCTGAACCAGATAAATTAGTATTTACTAAATTGGCACCTATAAAAGTAGAATTTGTAAAATTAGAATTAGATAAATTATTACCCATAAAATTAAAATTATTAAATGTTGACTTTTGTAAACTCATATCATTATATTGATTTGTTTGTGTTACACCTAATATTATCTTTTTACTATTGTCTTCTGATAAATATAAATCAAAATTAGGTAATGAAGTTAAACCTTTAAATCCATATGTGTTTGTGTTTTGTCCTAACTTATAATTAATTGTATAATCAGTTGTAAATTGTGTTACTCCATCAGCTGCTAAATCTGCTGACAATTCAGTATTGAATAAAGTATAATCTGTAAATGTTTTGATATTGGATAAATTATTAACAGCTAAATTATTATAATCTGCAGCAAACATAATAGTATTTACTTTAAGGTTTAAAATATTAATATTTGTTATGTCAAGTTCCGCTAATGTTGGTACTAATGTTGTTCTTATAGCAGTTATTAAGTATGATTCAGAATGAGCATTATGAATGTTTGAAACAATATAAATATCAGATAAAGTTAAACCTGTTCCACTAGTATTTGAACATAAATAGGATCCGGCAAGTAAACTTGAATATTGTGCCATAGACCCATTTACAATAGTATAACATTTACGAATTGTTGCAGAACGATTAGAACCACAATATGCACCTATTAAGCCACCAGCATTTTCAGCTAAATTACCATTAACAATACTAAAACATTCACTTATTTCCATAAAATTACCATTGGACATATATCCTACTAATGGACCAGCATTTACTCCAACATTACCATCCATTACAAATGATGATTTTATGACAGTTATCTTTTTAAATGAATTTGTATGATTGTCACCAACATAAACAATACCACCGTTACTATTATTTATATTACCTCTTAATACTACATGACAATTTTCAATACTAACATTACCTAATGATTCAATTAATGAACAATTTATGTCTCCATCTATTTCTAATGTAAAGTTCTTAATTGTTATCTTTTTTGATGAAGCTTCAACACGTTGTTCACTACTATCTATTACTGTTTTACCACCTCCAATAAATAATCCTTTGAAATTTACATTTCCAATAGGACTAATTCTAATCTTTTTACCAAGACCATCAATTACTATATTATTACTACTTACACCAAAATCATATGGTAAAAAGTTTGATGATACAGTTAATAGATCAGTATTAAAAGCGGAATATGTTATGTCAGTTCCACCCATATTATTCATTGCTAATATTTCTGAAGGATTATAATTATATTGAGTAACTACTTCATTACCATAAACTGTACTATTTGATGCTTTCATTCTAATTCTAATAGTATTAGGACCAGTAATTGATCCGGATACAGGTAAAGTTACATAGTTTTCATTACCTGATGTGTAGAATGTTTTAGGTATAGTAAGCCAACCAGAACTATTTAAATTGTATTCATATACTAAATCTGATTCTGATTGAATATCTTCATGTCTAATATTTACACATACACCGTGACCATCAAGTTTTCTAGCAACATATACACGATTTGGTGTCATTGGTAATACTTCTAGTGTAGTACTGATTGTTCCTGTTGTATAACGACTATTTTCAGCTTGACTTGCTGTTATTGTTACACTTCCGGCTTTATTTACTGTTATTGTTGTACCACTTATTGATGCTATAGCTATGTTTGATGATGAATAAGTTATTGGTGATCCATCGTTATTTGTGTATGGAGAACCTATGGAAATTTGATTAGGGGATGATGATTTATTGATGTATGGTGCAAATGAAAATAAGTTAGTTGTTAATACTGTTGGTTTTCTATTTACATTTAATGTTAATGTTATGAAATTGGGTAGATATTTATCATCTTGTCCTTGACTAAATGTTATGGTTGATTGACCACGATAATTTATTGTTATACTATAAAGCCCAGTTCCAGCATCATAATTAGCTGTACCTGTTTCAATTATAGTTCCGGTTGAAATACTATATCCATCATTATTAGTAGCAACTGTATTATTTACAAGTGTATATGATATGGGGCCTCCGGAAAGTGTTGAAAATTTAATGTCAGCATTAGTATTAGAATTTCCAATTGTGAAAACTGGGTCACCATAAATTTTTGTAACACTGAGAGTTTGTGAATTATTTTGAGTAAATTTAAAATTAGAATTACCCCTAATTATTGTTAGAGGAGTATCTATATATTTTGACACATATGCTGAGGTTTCAGCAACTGTAGCTCTTATAATAACTGCACCAGCTTTAACAAATGTTATAATTGTACCTGATACTGTAGCAATAGATGTATCTTGTGAAGTGTATGTAATAGCACCAGTTGAATTTGTTTGAGGAAGATTTGTTGTTAAATTATTTATTACTAATGTACCGCCTTCAACAAATGTAACTTGATTTTTAAAACTAAAATTATTTAATGTTGGTAATTGTTTAACAGTTAAATTAAATGTTTCAGTATCTAATACATTTGAATTAGCATCCTTTAGTATCATTGTTATAACGGTTGTACCTAGAGCTACTGGATCAATTTGATTTGATGTTATGGTAGCAACATTTGTATTTGATGATACATATTCAATTGTTGTAGCACCTAATCCATCAACAATAGTGTAATCAACACCTGGTGTTAAACTATAATTTGATGCTGTATTATAAGTTGAAATTTCTGATTTTAATTTTATAATATCTCTATCTGTTACGTAAAGATCAAATGATACACTAAAACCTAAATAGGTATCAGTAGGTGCTTGGGTTACAGTTATGGTTCTAAATCCTTTAGTACCATTTGATGTTACGACACCATTAGCATCTATAGTAATTAAACCACTAGATGATGCTGAATAAGTGTAAGCACCGGTTGATGATGAACTAATGTTTGTATCAATATCATATGTGTCTAATGTATCGATGTATTTTTTAGAAACTATTAAATCATGTGTTGTTAAATCTGATGGATTCTTTATTGTAACATTAAACTCAATAAAGGCCTCATTGTATTTAGAATCTGTAGGTACAGTAGCCTTTACTCTAACTTGAGTTAAAGTAGTTATAGTAGTTGTACCAGAGATTATATGTATTTTATTTCCTTGAATTTCAGCAGCAGATCCTGATACTATTTCATATACTGGATTAGAGATTGATTGTTTTACTAATGAACTATTAACAAAATCACCAGTAGTTCTAGAAAATATCAAATCATCTGCACTTAATGTTTGGTTAGCTTTATTAACATTTACAGTAAATGTAGCTGTACCTTGTTCATATATAGAATCAGTTGATTGAGTTATAGTAATTGTGGCAGTACCTGAATTAT
>JACCDO011483749.1_pt1 | contig 16326 bp, 20 predicted proteins | sample 7446101 | NCBI WGS metagenome assembly JACCDO01 (sample SAMN15323440, study PRJNA562643) | freshwater metagenome | isolation source: river surface water | place: USA:Blue River Watershed | collected 2017-08-16 | reverse complement strand
TATAATATATAATGAGTGATTATATATTATATTTACTTGTAAATACTTGTAATAATTGCACTTATGTAGGTATTACAAATAATCCAGAACAAAGATTAAGAAAACATAATGGAGAATTAGCAGGAGGAGCAAAATATACAAAAATGAAAAAAGGCGATGGTTATTGGAAGTATTATGGTTATATAATTGGCTTAGAAAAAAGAGTTGCACTTTCAATTGAAAAGAAAATACATATTTATACTATTAAAACATACGGTTCTACACCATTAGAAAAACGAATAAATTGTATAAATAATATATTAAAAGATTATGAAGAGTTAAATTTTATTATAGTATAATTTTTTTTTGTTTATTTATAATTATAATTTTTTAATATTTATTTTTTTTGAATTTTAGTTAATAGTCCATCATATGATTTATCTAACTCATCATATTTACGTTTTAATGTTTTTATTTGAGTATTTAAATTATCAACATTTTGATTTAACATTTTATTTTCATTTTGAAGACTAATAAGTTCTTTTTTGTTGTCATCACGAATATTTTCAAGACGTGAATTATTATCCAATAAAGAATTATTTTCTTTCAATAATGAAGAATTTCTTGATTTTAAGGATAAATTCTCTTTTTTCATATCTGAAAAATCATCTTTTAATTTATTATTTTTAGCTACTAAATCATCAATTGATTTTACCAAATATTTATTATTAGTTTCATGATTTTCAATCTTTCTTTCAAGAGTAATTACTTTTTTCTCATAATCAGAATTAATTGATTTTAAACTCTTTATTTCATAGTTGTATAAATCTTTTGTTTGATATTTCATAGAAAGATCAAAACAATCTTGATTATCGTATGTTTTTAAATAAGGGTTTGCGCCAATGGAAAGAAGATATTCAATCATTGAACCATTATTAAATCTAATTGCATAATGTAATGCAGTATATCTATTTTTTGTATCAATAATTTTATTAACATTTGAATTATTTACTAAATTTTTAAATTCTTTTAAATCATCAATACTCATACAATAAATAATATCAGACTCTTTAGGTCCGGTTTGAGTAAATGTTCGTGTATTTCTAAAGTTCATTTTTTTAATTAATATTTGTAGTATAGTTGAATTAATAATAATCTTAAAAATAAATAATCAATTTTTTTTATTTAATTTTTTTTTCAATATAATAAAAAAAATTGATTATTATAAATAATGATATTATTTAGTTATTATTGGTTATAAATTTTAAAAAATGACTACAACAAACACTTTCTCTAAACTTGAAGCTGATATTATGAAGATTCTAACAAAGAATCATGGAGTATTTTTATCACAGTATAATATATATAATCAAATTTTAGAAAATAATGATATTAAAGATCCAATAGAAAAAGATAATTTTAAATTTAAATTTCTAGTTGTATTACGTCAAATGTCAAGTCTTTTTGAGGGAGTCTCAATTATGAAAAAAGATGATGTAATTTATACTGGTTTTGATGTAGAATCTAAAAATGAAGATAAATATTATTCTGAAGATGAAATTCAAAATATTAAAGAAAAGAATGGTGAAATGCCATCTGAAATTGCAGTAATTAACTTTATCATTGATGAAGGAATGGATAATTATCTATCTAGAATTGATTACAAAGGAAATACATTATTACATCATTTAATAATGGTTAATGATTTGGACAGAATTAAAAAGTGTTTTTCAAAGATTGAAAATCTTCTTGTTAAGAAGAATAATGATGGATTAACACCTATTGATTTAATTACAAATTTTAAGATTAATAATTTTATTAATAATCATATTTTTCAAAAGCTTGAAGAACAAGAGATTGATTATCAGTATTTACTAGAAAAATATAATAAACTTAGAAAAACTACTGAAGATGCTGATAGAAATATTTTTTATTTTTTTCTTTTCTTTGTATTTGCAATTCAAGTAATATTTATATCATTCAAGTAATTACAAATATAAAAATATAAAAAAGATAAAAAGTAAAAATTTATAATTTATTAATATTATTTTTAAAATATTATTTTTAAAATATTATTTTTTTAATAATAATTATTAAAAAAATAAATAAAAATGATTTATTTTTTAATAAAAAAATGATTTAAGGAATTATTATATAAACTATATAATGAATACCGAAATTTGGAATTTATTCAATAAGATAAATAACTCATTTAATAATTTTGATCATTTAAATCCAGAATCATGTGATGAAAATAAAGAAAATAATAAATCTTTTAAAACAAATAATTTAAAAGATAAAAAAATATGTTTCAACTGTAATGAAAGTGATTTTTTTACAATTGATGCTGAAATGATAATTTGTACATTCTGTGGTGTTGAAAATGATTCTATAATTGATTACCAGGCTGAGTGGAGATATTATGGTAGTGATGATAATAAAAGATCTTCTGATCCAAATAGGTGCGGTGTTCCAACAAATTCTATTATTCCTGATACTTCTTTAAGTACAGTTATTTTAGGTAGAGGTTTTGAAGTGTATCGTAAATTAAATAGCTGGAATGGATTGTCATATAAACAGCGAAGTTTGATTGCAATTTTAAATAAAATTGCATTAAAAGCTAATATTGACAATGTACCTCAATCCATAATTGATGCTACAATGAATATGTATAAAATAATTAGTCAAGATTATATTAAAAGAGGTGCATCGCGAGAAAGTCTCATTGCTGCATGTTTTTTTAATGCATTACGTGATCAAGGAATGATTAGAAGTACAGATGAAGTAGCTAAATTATTTGACATAAAATCAAAAAAATTATCAAAAGGGTGTAATGAGTTTACAGAACTTATGTTTTCAAAAAATAAAGAGTATGTTAAAAATATGAAACCAATTGAATCGAAAGATTTAATAGAAAGGTATTGTAAATTGCTTGAAATAGATGATGAGTATATAGTAGTAGGAATTAAATCTGCTATATTGATTGACAAATTAGGCATTTGTCAAGAAAATAATCCAAAATCAATTGCTGTTGGTGTGATATATTTAATATCACAAAATTATAATCTTGGATTTACAAAAAAAGAAATTGCAGATTTATGTAAGACTTCAGAAGTTACTGTAGGAAATACTTATACTCAAATGATGAAATTCAAAAAATATTTATTACCAAAAGATTAAGATTAATATTAAAATAAAATAAAATAAAATAAAAAAAATAACTTTCTTTAATATATTTTTAATAATTTTAAAATTATTAAAAATATTATTTTTAATATATTATATTAGTATAAGTATGAAATTTATTAATAAAAATTTTTTATTTGGAGGAGATACTATAAATCCTACTAAACAACTTGAAGTATTTTTATCAATTATTATAATTGGATATTTTGGTGTTAAAATAGTGTATGGTTTCTTTTTTAATTTTTATCCTGATAAATATTATTACAGAGATATTAATATAACAAGTAATGAAGGAGGCGATAATGCTCTTTCACAAGATATTACTTTAAATGCATATATTCCAGGAATGTGGAATAATGAAATGACAGATTTTGTAACTTTAGTTGTACTATCATATTTAATATATGTATATACGAATGTTTCAGGTAAAAGTTTTATTGATCAATATGGAAATTTAAGTTTAAGCTTTATTTTTGGATATATAGTTGGATTAGGTTATCCACCAATTTATAGTAATTATAAAAATTTATATGAAAAACAATTGAAATCATCGAGTATAATAAAATATATATATCTTATTGTGTTATTAGGATTTATAATTTTTATAGTAACAATGAATTATAACTCAATAAATAAATTAGAAAGTATTCATAAAATAAATTATTCTGTTTATATAACAGTTATAATATTAGTATTTTTTGGTTTAATATTAGGTAGAAAAACTCCAAATAATTATAGTGTAGCATCATATTTTTATAATGATGGTCAATCATGTTCATTTATTAAAAATAGTGTATTACAAACAAGCGGAGATATGATTAAAATTACTGTTCCATTTATGGTATTTATTATGTTATTACTTTTTTCATATGAGCCTTCTGAACTTTCAATGAAAAACTTATATACTTTTATATATGGATTATTATTAGGTATTTTAGTGAGTAGTATATCATATTTTGGCATTGAATATTTTTTACAAAAAATACCATTAAAACAATGTGATAGTTTAGATGAATGTACAATTAAAAATATGCCAGCTCCTGTTGAAGATACAACACCACAACCACTTGAAATACCAACAAGTAATATTGATGCAAATCTTGGACAAAGTGCTTTATATAAACTTTCTGGTTTAACAGGTACAAATACAAATAGTTCAACATTAAAAATAATTATTACTATATTAATTGTATTAATAGCAATTTATTTAATTTATTATTATCTTAGAGGATAAAAAAATAAATTATTTTATAATTTTAAAACAAAAAATAAATGGAAGTATTACCACATTTTTGGATAGCATATTACAAAGAAAATTTACATATAATTAAAACAAAAAGAATTAATCATATTATTCATTTATCAAAAGATGAACCTTTTATTAAAAAAAGTTGTTATGAACAAATTAGAGTACCAATTGATTATGATGAAGATCAAAGTTTAGAAATACAAAATACTATTATGTATCAACATTTATATGATATAACGGATTATATTCATGAAAAGATAATTAATAATTCAAATATATTATTACTTGGATATAGTAACAAACAAGATATAGATACAATTGTTGTAGCTTATTTTATAAAATTTGGAAAATTAAATATAAGAGATGCAATAATATCTTATAAATCTAAAAAAGATGATATTTTTAATCCAAAATGTAATTTTTATTATGCACTTAATAAATTTTATAATAACAATTTATAATTAAATATTATTTTTATAAATTTAAATAAAATATTTTTCTACTTAAATTATATTAGTATGGGTAATGCACCTTCGCAAAATCAATATCAACCAGAAATTATGAATGTAAAAATAGATTCTCCACCTGAAATAATAAAATTTAATGAAGATGAAATATTTCAAAAAATTTTAAATATTTCAAATGAATTATTTAATGAATTTAACAATGATTTTTTGAAAGAAGATTTCTGTTCAAAAATTTCATTAGTATATGAAAAAAAATTATCAAATTTTAATATTAAATTATTAAAAAGTTTATACAATAATATAAACTCAAATGTTAGTAATAGAGAAATGATAGCAACTCTTCAATATTTACCAAAAAATGATGAAAAGTTTATTGATATATCTGATATGTTTAAAGATAATTTACATGAAAACTTTTGGAATAAAAATATAATGCTTGATAAATCTAAAATACTACCACAAAATACAAAATTAAAAAAAGATAATATTGATGAAGTACTCGGACAATTTGGAAAAAAATATATTCAATTTAGACATGTTAATAATTTATTAACTTCAAAAAATAAAAAAAATAATAATGTAAATAATCAAAATGAAAATGATCAGAATAAAAATGAACAAAATGAAAATAATAAACTAACAAAATTAGTAGGAGGATTTATAAAAAAGAACAATAAACTTATTAAAAAATTTCATAAAAAAGGTGGTGTTAATCCTAATAACGAAGAAGAAAATGAAGAGGGAAATGAAGAAGAAAATGAAGAGGGATATGAAAATGAAAATTCAAATTTAAGAAAAAGTAGCCAATATATTACTGAATCATTAAATAATTCAAATAATACACAATCATCAAATATGAATAATAGTAGAAATAATTCAAATAAGATAAGTAATATACAACCATCAAATACAAATATTACACAACCACCAAGTAGAACTAATTTAACTAAAATAAATAATACACAATTAATAAGCACTAATATTAATAAAAATATTAGTGCAAATATTAGTAAAAATATTAGTAAAAATATTAGTCCAAATATTAGCAAAAATATTAGTGCAAATATTAGTGCAAACACAAGAAGAAATAATTCAATTAAAATGAATAATATTAGTGTTCCAGCAGTTACTACTAATAGAAAAAATAATTTATTAGTAATACCACCTACTGAAACTAAAATAAATTCTAGTAGCAATTATAAAAACTTAACACAAAAAACAAATGAATTAATATTAAAAAATCAAAAAGCTGAAGTTCCTCCTGAAACTTCAAAAGAAGCTTTTGTTAATTCATTAATAAAATATTCTGTACCAAGATCTTATGAAAAACCAATTAATTTGTGCAAAGGTAAAGAAGGTGAAAAATGTAAATTATCAAAAAAAGATTTATGTACTGCAATTACACAAAACTTTATTGTTAGAAATAATATTATTGCTGCAATATTATCTACTATACCTTATAAAAATAAGAATGGAGAATATGAAGGAGGAATTTGTTATCAAAGATTTTTAAATCTTGAACAATGTAAAGTTTGTGTACCTTTTGAATATATTAGTTTGAAAAATAAGCCAACAGATTATATTTTACAAAAAGTTTTAGAAAAAGCTGATTTCTTAGATGAAGAAAAATGTAATAGTAATAAAGGGTATTTCTTAAAATTAACTGATCAAGAAAAGAAAATATTAACAAGTAAAGCAATTGAAAGTGTAAAAAATAGAGTAAATAATAAAACAAATTATAATTTACTATTTATAGAATCAAGTGAAAAATTAAAAAGAACTTATTTTGAAAATTTAAATTCTCTTATTACAATTTTGGAAAAGATGAAAGAAACACCAATAATAAATAATAAAACATTAAATATAATTAGTAAAGAGACAAAAACATATATTGATAATATGTACAATTTATGCTATTATTATTATATTTATGGAATTATTTCATTAATATTTTCTGAAATTAAAGAAAATGTTCCTCAAGAGAATAGTGTTGGAAAATTTATTGCAAATTCTATTAAAAAATAAAAATAATTTATTTCTTTAATAGTGGTGCCTTAAATGGAGGAGGTCCATTTACTTGATTAGGAGTTCCTGGTGATGGTGATGCTGCATTATTAATATCTGATTGAATATGTGTTATTGAATTTATTTCTGAAAATATACTTTGACCAAGACCAATCATTGAGTTTATTACATCTACTGTTGCAGTTACAACATTTGTACCTCCATTTTGTAATACTTTACTTCTTAATTTTTTTTTATTTATTTTTTTTACCATTACTACTTATAATTAATAAAAATAATTTATAATAATTTTAAATTATTATAAATTAATTATTGATAAAATTAACATCTTTAACGTCCAGTTGAACCAAATCCACCACTACCACGTTCTGTCTCTTCATGTTCAGTAACTTCTTGTATATTAATAAATCTATTGATCTTTTCTAAAATCAATTGAGCCACTCTATCACCTTTTTTAATTACATATTCTTTTTCATTATCATTATTAATGAAACAGACTTTAATTTCTCCTCTATAATCACAATCAATAACTCCTGCACCAATATCAATATTATTTTTAACAGATAATCCAGAACGTGGTGCAACTCTTAAATAATAGTTACTACTATCTTCACCATTCCATGATAATGAAATACCAGTAGAAACAACAATTCTCGATCTAGCAGGTACAATATAATCATCTGATGAACAGATATCTAACCCTGCTGCAAAAGCACTTCCATAAGATGGAAGAAGTACATCTTCATTAAGTTTTTTAATATTTAAATTCATTTTTAATAATAAATAAACAATATTATTAATATTATTTTAAATCAATTTTATATAAAATAAAAAAAATTTGATTAATATTTATAAAAAAATTAGATAGTCATTAATATAATAAAAATATGTGTGCATTATTTATTAAATGTAAAAATAATAATCAATATATATGTAATATTTGTACAGAAGATATTGATAAAGATAAAATTATTGGTCTAAAATGTAATCCTAAAAAACATATTTTTTGTTATGATTGTATTTTTGACTGGTTTAAAATTTTAAAAAATAAAAAAAATAATTTTGGGAATTATTCAATATCAAATATGTGCCCAATATGTAGAAAAAGCGGTGGTTTATTACCAATATGTGATGGATATGATATTATTAAAAATATTCATAATATAGAAGCAAATAAACTTAAAAAAGCATCTGATAATAATTCAAAGAATTTAATTAATCCAAATAAATTAGAACATGAATGTGGATTTAAGCTTTTGACTGGAAATGGTTATTGTAAATTATTAGGAAAATATGAAGGATTATGTGGTAAACATATATCTAAAAAAGATTTGATTCCAAAAACAACAATAAATACAGCCTTAAATACATCCTTAAATACATCAATAAATACACCATTGAATACACAAATAACTACGCCAATAAATATAACAATTGATGTAAATCCAGATAAATTAGAACATGAATGTGGAATGAAATTGAAATCAAAAGATGGATATTGTAAATTAAAATGTAAAGAAGAGTATGGAGGTTTTTGCCATATACATCGTAAAATGAATGTTATTCTAAATAATGATAATAATATTTTAGTTCTTTAAAGGAATAACATTAAAATAAAATTTAAAAATAATAAATAATTTGAATAAGTAAAAAAACTTGTTTTTTTTATAATATCTTCAATTACTTTTTTATTTGGAGTAAATACTAAAATTTTTAAATGATGGTTGAACTCTTTTTTTGTTATTATACATTTTAATCTTTCTTTATAAATATCATTTATTATAGTTAATAAAAAAAATATATGTATTGATGATGTTATGAATAATTTTTTATAAAATTCTGTTTTCAAAAATAAAATTTTAAAAAAAAATAAATAATTAAATAGAAAATAACTATTATTTTTTAAAAAATATATATCTTTTGAAGAGTTATAATCATATTTTTTTACTAAATTATCAAATAATAAAGAAGAAATATGAGTGAGATGAAGTGATAAAGAATAATATATTAAGTTTTTATTAGAAATATAGTAAAAAAATGTATAAATGAAGTAGTATGAACTAAAAATATAATATTCCGGCTTTATTATATGAATTTTTTTGTAATTGAAAATATTATTTAATGTATCATTGTATAATTTTTTTAAATTATTATAATATACATTATCTAACAAATAAGTTATTTTTTTAGAAATTATTTCATGAAACGATAATTTTAAATCACTATCTGTGTTATCCATATTTATTAATTATATTACATTTTTTTATATTAAAAAAATTGAATAATATTTTTGCTTATAACATGTTCATTTAATTTATAATAAAAAAAAATATAAAAAAATGGAAGATTCTGTTAAAGATAAATTAACATTTGATGATTTAATAAAAATAACATCTCAAGTAAGAGATGAAAAGAAAAATAAGAATACTGAACGTATTAGAAAAGGATTAGAAGATGCTGTTAATCATATAACAACTGGATCCTTCGAGAAGATGGCATTATCTGCATCTAAAGGATATGATAGAACATTACTTTATAGTGCAGAATGGACCATTGATAGAGATGCATTACATGATGCAAAAGGAAATAAAAAAATGTTTGGAGAAAATGTCCGTCTTTTTGATTTAATTGATAGAGGACATAATGAATTTAAAACAGAATTAGAAAATTTTTTTAACAAAGATGGTAATAGTAAATATAATTGTTTTTTTAAGAAAAAATATAACGATGGAAAGCTTGATTCTTACAATATTTTTGTTTCTTGGAGTACTCTTGAAAATAAGAAAACTCCTTTTAAAAAACAAAATAATAATTTAAATGATTCTACTACTAGTAGTAAAAATCAAAAAATTGCTAAAGGATTTGCACCTGTTAAAATTTCAAAAAATATTATTTAGATTATTACATCTATTTTTTTATAAAATACATTTATATAATAATTATTTTATATAAATATTAAAAAATTGATATTTTTTTTATTATAAAGATTACTTTATTAATATACATAAAATAAAGTAAAAATGTCTAATGTAAAAAGATTACAAAAAGAATTATTGGAAATGAAAAAAAATGATATTCCTAATATTTCTGCATCTCCTGTAAACGATAATTTGTTTGAATGGGAAGCAGTTATTTTAGGTCCAATAGGAACACCTTATGAAGGTGGTTTATTTAATTTAAATATTTCAATTCCATCTAACTATCCTTTAAAACCACCAAATGTTATTTTTAAAACAAAAATATATCATCCAAATATTAATTTGTCTGGTAGTATATGTTTAGATATATTAAAATCAAACTGGAGTCCTACATTAACTATTTCTAAGGTACTGTTATCAATATGTTCTATATTAGCTGATCCTAATCCAAATGATCCTTTAGTACCAGAAATAGCTAATTTATTAAAAACTAATCCAGAATTATATCATCAAACTGCTAAAGAGTGGACAAATATTTATGCATCATAATTTATTAAATTTAATAAATTTATTATAAAATATTTTTATATTAAAGTTTTTAATATATATTATTATTATTATGGATTCTAATAATAATAATAAAAATGAAAGTAATGAAGAGAATAATGAAGAGAGCAATCAAAACAATAATGAAGAAGAAATAACATTACAACAACTAAATAACATAGTAATAAATGAAAATAATGAAATAACATTTACATTACCTTTAGACCAAAATAATAATGATATATATAGTGCTATTGAATTAATGCTTGAAGAAATGCAGAAAAATAGTAATATATTTAATGAAAATTATAAAAATAATGATAATAATGAATTTATTTCATTTGATATTGAATTCGAATTTGTTACACCATTAAATAATACTGAAGAAAATTCAAATTATTTTTTAAATTGCAAAGAAATTAATGAAAAAGTAAGTAAAGCAGTTAAAATAAAAGGATTAGATAATCCTTTATTAAATGAATCATGTCTTATATGCATGAATAATTATAAAGTAAATGAATTTAAAAGAACATTGCCTAAATGTTCTCATTATTTTCATAAAAAATGTATTGATAAATGGTTAAAAAAAAAATCATCGTGTCCTGTTTGTAGAGATGAACTTATTATAGATTGCTAGAACTCATCTTAGATATAAGTTTTTGCATCTCTTTTTTTATTGCCTTTTTTTGCTTAGAATTATTGCACATTTTAGAAGCCATTTCGTCAATAATTTTTTTAGCTTCAGGACTATCTAAATTACTTAAATTACCTAAATTTTTAAATAAAGGATTTTCTTTTAACAATTTAATTTTACTATCTTCTTTCTGATTCTTATTCTTTCTATTATTTGCTAATTCTTCTTTTTTAGCAAGTAATCTTTTTCTTACTAATTCTATATTTTTAATTCTTTCTTCTTCAGTAATTATCTTATCTTCAGTAACTGGTTTATCTTGACTAGTCGGGTTCTCTTCAATTTCAAGATCAATAGGTATATTATTCGAAATATTTTCTAAAATATCTTTTGGAATATTTTCAATATTTATTAAATCTTTTAAATTAAATGATTGCGTTTTATCAATATTCATTATAAAAAGTATATATATATATTTTTTATAAATTTAACTTAATAAAAATTTAACCAAAAAAACCTCTAAATAAATTTTCCATTCCAGGAGGTATTCCTTGATGCATATTATGATGCATATTATGATGAATATTATGATGAATATTATGAGGAATTTCATTAAAATTATTTTGACTAGAATTATGTCTATAATTTTTCTTTTCAATCTCTTCTATTGAAAAATTATCACATAATTTACTAAGATATAATTTATCTATACTATTATTATTAGTAGTAGGTAATATTTTCTTTATAGCATCTTTATCAGAATGACTTAATGTTTTATTTGGATAAATAATATTATATTTAATATACAAGTCACCAAAATTATTATTTGAATTTGGTACAGGCATTCCTTTATTTTTAATAATACTGTAAGAATTAAATTTAATGATATTATCTTCTTTAAAAGTTATTTTTTCATCATTAATATTATTAAAACTGACTGTAGCTCCTACAAGTGAATCTCCTAAAGTAATAGAATGATTATAAATTAAATCATTACCAACACGTGTAAATAAATTATGTTTTTCTTCTTTCATTATAAAAATAACATCACCTACATTTTCACCTGGTAATTGATCACCTGAATTTTCATATATTCTTTTATCTTCATTTTGTACACCAGTATTTAAAGATAATATAAATTGTTTATCTTCTATTATTATTTTATTACCATTACAACTTTTACAAATATTTTCTACAATTTTTTTATTTCCAGAACATTTATTGCAAATTGTTTGGATACGTTGAACCATACCAGGTCCCACATTCCTATTTATTACTTTAACACCATTCCCATTACAATCACTACATACTTTTGTATTTGTACCTCCTAATCCATTACATTCTCCACATATTTTTTTTATTTTTAATGTGACTTTTTTCTTTGAACCATTATATGATTCTTTTAAAGTAAAAGGAATACCTACAATTTTAGGATCTGATTTTTTTAAATTTTTTTTTTCAAAAAATACATTATCCTCAAAAGGACTATTTCTTCCAAAAAACATTTTAAAAATATCATCTGCTGAATTAAATTGTTCTTCATTAAATCCTCCACTATTTTTTAATCCCTCTTCACCATATTTATCATAAATTTCTTTTTTTTGTGGATCACTTAAAACATGATATGCTTCTGATATTTCTTTAAATTTTTGTTCAGATTCTTCTTTATTATCAGGATTCTTATCAGGATGCCATTTAATAGCCATTTTTTTATATGCCTTTTTTATTTCACTTTCATTTGCGTTTTTATTTATTTCCAAAATATCATAATAATTTTTCGACATATTTAATAAAACTTATTATATTTATTATTTTAAGTTAATTTTGAAATTATTTTTATAAATGTTTTTACATATATTTCTTTAATATTAATTTTATATTTTTAATTTTTTCAGGATCAGGAAACATTATCCATGACCCAATCATATTAAATATATTTTCATTATTATTGTTTTTTATATTTGGATTTGCTCCATGTTCTAAAAGATATTTAACGCTATCAAAATCTAATTTTCTGACTGCCCACATCAATGGAGTTTCACCCATAAAATTCTTAATATTTAAATTTGCGTCTTTATCTATAATATATTTTATTGCATAATTATTACCTGAATAAATTGCGTAATGTAATATTGAAGAATTATAGTTATTTTTAATATTTATATCTTCCAAAGATAGTAGAATTTTATCTAATTCATAGTTGGATTTTTTATTATGTAAAAAATTAAATATAATATGATCTGCTTCTAGTTTAGACATTTTGTATTTTATTATACATTTAAATATTTATTAACAATAAGTTATTTTTATAATCAATTTTTATTCGTTTGTATTTTAAAAATAATCTGAAAACATTATATATATTAATGTCAATTTTAAAAATAGACCCTAAAATTAAGTCTTCTGAAAAAGAAAATATTAATTATGAATATGTTGAAAATTTATTTAATATAAATAAATCAAAAGATATTACTACTTTGTATTTAAATAATACACATATAAGTGATATTCCTAAAAATATTCATTTTTTTAAAAATTTAACAGAACTATATTTAAGTAATAATCAATTAAGTTTAATACCTACTGAAATAATAAATATTGAAAATTTAGAAAAATTATATTTTGATAATAATAAATTAGAAGTTATACCTTCTGAGATTGGTCAATTAAAAAATTTAAAAGAATTAGTATTAAATGATAATTTACTGGAAGCAATCCCTTCTGAGTTTGGACAATTATATAAATTAGAAAAACTTTATATAAATAATAATAATATGAAAAGTATTCCATCTGAATTTGGAGAATTAATAAAATTAAAAACATTAAATATTAGTAATAATAATATTGAAGCAATCCCTTCAACACTTGGACAATTAATAAATTTAGAAGAATTAAATATTGAAAAAAATTTAATTAAAAGTATTCCTTCTGAATTGGGAGAAATGGAAAAATTAAAAGTTTTAATAATGGGTCATAATAAAATTGAATATATTCCATCTGAATTAGGACAACTTAAAGAATTAGAAAAAATATTGTTAAATGATAATGAATTAATAACTCTTCCTTCAGAAATAGAAACTTGTAAAAATATACACGAAATTGATATTGTTCATAATAATTTAGTTAATTTACCAGTTAATATTTTACAATTACCTAATTTAAATAGATTATATATTAGTAAAAATGAATTAGAAGTTGTTGAAAAAACTTTTAAAGGTTTGTCAGAAAAAATTTTTATTTGTGCAATCGATTTATAAAATAATTATATGTCAGCTTTTTCTAATGATAGATTTTCTATCATTTTTCCATTATTATTAGAATCTTTTAGTGATAAATTTTGTGATAAATTTTGTGATAAATTTTGTATAATTTCTTCTTCAGTTTCATGAAGTTCATTTATTAAAAAATCATAATTTGGAGAAATTTTCATCGAATATGCAGTATCTATTATAGTATTTTTAAATAAATCATGTTTTGTCAACATAAAATTACGGTAATAATCAATATTTTTTAAAAAATATTCTACCATAATTGGCTTAAATACTTCACAATTTTGTGGTTGATTTTTAAGCATACCTAATACACTTATTTTCATATTTGCATATTCTATTAAATAATTATATTCATCTATCGTTTTTTTACTTGATCTTTCATATCCTGGTTCATTTCTTAATGGTTCTTCATTAAGAACCAATCCTTGAATTGCAATTAGAAGATTTGTTATTGTATTTGTTGGAACCCATCCATCTCCTTGCCATGTGTTTATCATAGATAAACAGACTTTTCCACAAGTATAAAGATTTGGATTAAAACGTACATTAAAAAAATTTTTACTATTAAAATTTGGTAGTATTCCTTGTGTTAAATATTTTACAAGAGGAGGAGTCATCGGATACTCGGGACTATATTCTATTTTAAAAAAGTAAAAACCTTTTTCATAAGGTGTTTTTTCAGGGCCGATTAGCATTGCATATACAAAGTTAACATCTTCATCGTTTATATGAAAATAGATTCCATTTTCACTTAATATATTAATCGAATTTTGAAGCTCTTTAATTTCATTATGAATTCTTTTTAATCTTTTTGATGACATTTTTAATTACTTTTTATTTTATAATAATCTATTAAAAAGTCTTTATATTTTTATAATTCAATTTTTTTTCATTAAATTAATAATTAAAATTAATAATAAAAATATATTTAAAGATAATATTAATAATATAATGTATAATTAAAAATGATATCAGGAAATAATAAGAGAAAAAACATCGACATTTTTTTTGGTTACTCAAAAAAACAAAAGAAAGACCGTAAAGAGAAAAAAAAAGATAAAAAAGAAGATTCTGATGATGAAGATGATGATGAAAAATCGACATTAGCTGATTTAGGATTTTTAGGCAAAAAACATGATGACCAAAAGATTGAACGTGACAATAATCATATTTATTTTCATAGTGAAGTTGATAGAGATTCAATTTTTGAATTATGTGCTCTTATTAGAGAAGCTGAAGAAGAATGTGTATTAACTTCATTTAAATTAAATATTGAGAAAGTACCTATTTATATTCACATTAATTCTTTTGGTGGATCAATTTTCGCAGCATTTTGTGCAATTGATGTCATTAAGTCCTGTAAAGTTCCTGTATATACAATTATTGAAGGAAGTACTGCTAGTGCAGGTACTCTTATAAGTGTTGTTGCTCAAAAGAGATTTATTCGCCCAAATGCTCATATGTTAATTCATCAATTAAGTTCTGGCTGTTGGGGTAAAATGAGTGAAATTGAAGATGAATTTAAAAATCTTCAAGATTTAATGAAAAAGATTAAAGAAATTTATAGTACTAATGCAAGTATTCCACGAAAGGAGTTGAATGAGTTACTTAAACATGATTTATGGCTTGATGCAGATAAATGTTTAAAATATGGACTTGTTGACGAATTATGGAATAATTAAATTTTATAATATTTTTATTTTAATTTTTTACTTTCTTCGTGATAGCTTAATTTTTAGTCTCAATGATTCTGCAAATTTTGGAGTATTATTCTTAATCACTGTTTTTACAGGTCTTGGAATTTTACTTGCTTTCTCTGGAAATAAACATTTTTTACAACGATCATTATCATTGTTGTTATTTAACAATGATAACGATGGGAAAAAAACCCTAACTCTTTGATCTCCTAATCTAAGGAAATATCTTGGTCTTGCTCTTTTTTTTCTTGGTGCACCATCACATTCAATAATAGAATAAGATTTTTCAGGTGTGAAAAGAGATGATATGTTACTTGAATTAACATTTTCATTATTTTCATCAAAAGGCCCAAAAG
>JACCDO010282151.1_pt1 | contig 16326 bp, 14 predicted proteins | sample 7446101 | NCBI WGS metagenome assembly JACCDO01 (sample SAMN15323440, study PRJNA562643) | freshwater metagenome | isolation source: river surface water | place: USA:Blue River Watershed | collected 2017-08-16 | reverse complement strand
TGGTAAGCTTGTAGCTTATCTCAACTATGGTGAAACAGGTTTTATGATTGAAACCCCAACCACTCATACCTTTGGTGTCGGTCAATTCAAAGACGACAAAAAAGGTATTGAAGGTAAATTTGCCATTAATTCAACTCAGCGTCCATCAAATGGTGAAAGTGAAGAAGTAGTGAATAACTATTTTAAATTCCTTAAAGCTCTTGATGACAAGATGATTGATTGGCTTACTGAAAATTCTCTAACAGTTATGAAAGAAACTTATACTAAGGAAGACCGCAAACAAGTTGCTGGTTTCTATAAAAAGTATCGTATTGTAAAAGAGAATAAAGATAAAAAAACAGGTGAACTTTATCCTGATTCCTATAAAGTTGGATTCCAAACAATGGGTGATGAAAAGAAAGGTGAAACTGTAACACCTGTAATTAGCCTTCTTAAAGGTAAAAGTCAAGTAGAAGTATCTACTTTTGAGGAACTTTGTGAACACGTTCCTAAGAATAGTGCTGTACGAATGGTAATTCAACCACGTATTTACATTCTTACTGACATTGCTGGTATTAAATTCACAGCTCGTTTTATGAAAGTTCCTGAAGTCAAAAAGATGGAAATGCCTACAACATTTAAATTCTCGGATGATTCTGATGAAACAACAAATGCTACTCAAGTTGCTGAAGTAGCTGAAGGTGAAGAAGTTGTTGAAGATTCTGATGAGGAGGTAGCAGAAGAGGAAGAAGTTGAAGAAGAGGAGGAGGAGGAAGAAGAATAAACTTCCTTTTTAACGAATTCAACTTAAATACAAATAATAAATATTACATATAACTAAAACATTTTTATAAAATTAAATTTATTTAAAATAATATTTTAAATAAATATATCATATTTAGACTATAAATTCTATTTTTTTATAAAAAAAATAAAAAAATGATTTATAAATAATCTATTTTAATTATTTATATTTTTATGATAAAAATAAAATATGAATGCTAAAATTGTACCAGAAATAGAGTTAAATAATGATATAGAATCAAATATTCAAAGAGTAGATTTTATTCAAATTTCGTTTGAATGTCATATATGTTTTGAAGAATTTTCTTATAATATTAAAGATTTTCAATATACATCACAATGTGATACAGGAAAGCATTATTTATGTGCTGATTGTAATAAAAATTGGATAAAAACGTGTAATGAAAATAGAAAAGATCATATTTGTGTAGTATGTAAAAATCTAATAAATAAATATCAAGAAAATGTAGTAATTCATGAGGAAAATGAAACAAATATGAATAATAATATAACAAGAAGACCAGTATTAATCACAAATCATAATGTAAATAATTCAACACCATTTGTTGTTAAATTATTAATATTTGATTTTATTTTTATAATCATTAGTTTGATTATTATGAATAATATGAAACTTTCTGAAAATACAAAAAATGGAATATATTTTATGTATGGATTTTTGATGTTATGTACATTATTGGCTTGTTGTATCACAACAGAAAGTAATGTAAGAATAGTACCTTAATTATTTGTTTACGTTCATATTTTATTAAAAAAATTTAAAAATCTTTTTATAACAAATTTATTATAAAAAAATATATTATAAATATTAAATTATTATTTTCTTTAAGATGGCTAGTAACGTAACTGATAATACACTTGTAGATTGTACACTTGTAGATTGTACGCTTGTAGAATCAACAAATATTGTTGATTGTACGCTTGTAGATTGTCCAATTTGTTTTGAATCATTTGATTCTACTCAAATTGTAACAATATGTGCGAATCATCATAGTGCTTGTAAAAAGTGCTATGTTGATTGGCGAAAGAAATGTTTAGATACACATCGTGAAATCACGTGTCCGTGTTGTCGTAATATGAGTTTATCTTGTTTAGTATGTCGGAAAGATTTTCCACATGCTGAACTTGAGAAACCTTGTATTGTAAGCGACCATTATTATTGTAAAAAGTGTTTAAAAGATGGAATTTATAGATTTAATTTAATGAAGTGTAATACACTTTGTATACTATGTCATCATATGATACATAAATATAAACCAGTATTTGGTCCAGAGTTACCTCCGGAAATGTTAAATAAAAGATATGATGAAAAATCAATATTAATTGATGAAATGTTAGATAAATTTTCACAAATGATTATTCATATGAGTGAATTTAATTATCAAAATTATGAAAATCAGTAATAAAAAAAGAAAATTACAAATAAAATGACAAATAAAATTAGAAAAAAAGAAAATAAAAATATTATAAATAAAAAATTAATCATCAGAAAAAGAGTAATTACCGAGTTTAATATCATTTGTAGTAACGATACTTGGTAATTTAATTTGATGATATTCATAAGTAATACCATAACGATCTTTTAAAAAATAAACTTTAGGTTGAATAATACCGCGAATAGAGCGACCTTTTTCAATAATTTCTTCTAATTGTGACCAACTATTAATTTCAATTGGAGTTTTAGAATTTTTAAAAAGTATAATTTTAGGAATATTATTATCGTTATCTTGTGAAATAACTTTGGGACTAATTTTATCAGGATAAGGTATTCCTTTAGCATCTAATTTTCCGCGTACTCCGGAATCATAAATTTGAACTATTTCTTCGCGACTCATTTGTTTACCAAATAGCATTTCACTATATTTTTCACCAAAAGTAATCATAACTTCATCTATTTTTTTAAGTTCATTAAAAAATTTAGTAATAACTTCTTGACTATCAGTATAAGTTCCCGAACTCATTAATGTGATACTATGACCTAATTTAGCTCCTTTTTGATAAGATGTTACACCAAATGGTGTTTTTAAATAAGGTGTTTCTAAAATCATAATGTGATTATCATAAAATATTTGACTATTAAAAACATTATTATTAGGATTTAGAAAAGGTTTATTAATAACCATATGATTTTTAATATCTAAATCTTTAAATCTTGTAACAATACTTGATGTATTCATATTATTTTCAACGTTTGTTAAGCCATTCATTTTTTTTTAGTAAATATATAATATTATATATTTATTATGAAAGAATTTCTTTATATTCATAATATTTATATTTTTAAAAATAACATTTATTTATATTTATTTATATTTATATTTATTTATATTTATATTTATTTATATTTATATTTATTTATTTTTATTTTTATATATTTTTTAATTGAATATTTTTAGTACGTAAATTAATATAAAAGAATTTATATTACTTAAGTAAAGTAAAATAAAGAAAATAAAATGAAGGAATATAGTGAAACATTTAAAAAGACTATTTTTTTATGTGTTGTAAAAAAAAGTGATATTGATAAAAGCGCATTATGGTATGAAAAAGTAAATAATCCATATATAAATGCCGAAATTTGTGTATATGAAAATGAAAGTTCATATTTATATGAATATGAAAAATATGTATATAGTGAGCGATTAAAGGAGCATGATATCATTAAAATGGAATATTATCAAATGATTGATAAAGATTATTTGGAGCAAAATAAAAATAAGCCACTTATTTTAGATGCTTTATATAATGAAAAGAGTCATTTATATAAATATAATTTTGATTTATTTTATGAATATATTAAAAAATGTATGGATGAAAAGAAGTATGGAAAAGCAATAAATGAAATGCATATTTTTATAAATCGTACTTCATTACATCATGTTTCAAAAACGCAATATAGTTTAATATATAATAAATTAGCAAAATGTCAACAACATTGTGAATATAATGAATATCAAATTATTGAAACATATCGTACTTCATATAAATATGATAATAATCATTTTGTTCCATTATATGAGTTATTAACGAAATATCGTTTAGCAGGATTATATGAGAAAGGAATAGATTTATTAAAAACGTTTTTCAAAACATATGGAATACCAACATTATTTAATGATTCAAAAATATATGAAGAGTTTATTGAAAAAGATGTAAAAACAAATAAATATTATATGGAATCATTATATACATATTTATATTATTTAGAATTTGAAGCAATTATCTGTTATATACATGAAGCTGAAAAGTTAATTAAAAATGAAGAAGATAAAGAGAAAGGAGTAAATTATTTCCGAATTGCTTATGGATTATGTAATAGAATAATGGGTCGTAAAATGATAATTGCGGATGAAGCAATAAAACAAATCAATCATTTTAGAGCGCGTTGTATTGATTATATTAAAGATGAATATATATTTTATAATAAAGAAAAAATAGATTCCTTATATGAAAAGTATCAATTACTTTTAACAAATGATGATTTAAGAAATAAAAATAATGTAATATTTACAGTAACAACATGTAAACGATTTGATTTATTTGAAAAAACAATTAATTCTTTAATCAATTGTACAAAAGATATAGATTTAATTGATGAATGGTTATGTGTAGATGATAATTCATCTGAAGAAGATAGAGCATTAATGAAAGAAAAGTATCCTTTTTTTACATATATATTTAAAAGCCCTGAAGAAAAGGGTCATGCTAAAAGTATGAATATTATTCGTGATTATGTAATTAAATCAGGATATAAATACACATTACATATGGAAGATGATTGGCAAGCTGTATTTGAAATGGATTATATTAAGCCATGTACTCAAATTATTGAAAATAATAACGAAGGAATTAAACAAGTTGTTCAAAATCGTCAATATGTTCAATTAATTCGTCCTCGTGATATTGATATTAAAGGTGGTTTCCAAAGATATTTAAATAATGGTTATCGTTATATATTACACGAATTTTATCCGAAAGGTTCTGAAGAAGAGTCACAATTTTGGAAACGTATTAATGGAGGTTATTCAGCATCATATTGGCCACATTATTCATTAAATCCAAGTGTAATGGATAGTGAAATATATAAATGTTTAGGACCTTATAATGAAAATGTGCGACATTTTGAAATGGATTATGCTTCACGTTTTACAAATGCTGGATTTAAAACGGCTTTCTTTGATAATATATCACGATTACATATTGGTAAGTTGATTGGTGAAGAAGGAAAGAAAAATGCGTATGAATTAAATGAATTAGTACAATTTGCGCAAGGCGCATAATACAAAGAACCTCTTTGGTTCCTTTTAAACCTCCAGCTACAAAAATATATTATTTAATAAATATTGTTTTCCGAACAATGTTTTTGATATAATTATATCAAAAATATCTTTAATTCTTAATGAAATAATATTGAAAAAAATAACCAAAAACAATGTTCGGAAAACATATATTTTACAATTTATTTAATAATATTTAATTTCATAACTCTTATGAAATTAAATTTGTTCCATCCGAGGATCGAACTCGGGATATCAGCTTATAAGACTAATGTGATAACCACTTCACTAATGGAACTTGACTTGCTTTTAAGCAAGAGAAGAGAAGACCTCTTCTAATATATACTATACGAACTCCTTTAATACCATTTATAATTAATAAAATTTTTTTATTTTTTTTATTTATTTTTATTTATTTTTTTAAAAAAATAAAGTTATTTTTTAAAATTTAAAAAATAATTATTAAATAGATATAAATATGGGACGAAGAAAAGGTTTCATTGAAATTATAAAAAAAGAAAAAAAAATAAAAAATAAAGAAATGAATAAAGAAGAAGAGTCAAAAGAAGAATTAAAAGAAGAATTAAAAGAAGAAGAATTAAAAGAAGAAGAATTAAAAGAAGAAGAATTAAAAGAAGAAGAAATTATTGAAAATTTGGATAATATTATAAAAGAAGAAGTAATAAAAGAAGAAAAAATTATTGAAAATTTGGATGATATTATAAAAGAAGAAGTAATAAAAGAAGAAGTAAAAGAAGAAGAAGTAATAAAAGAAGAAGTAAAAGAAGAAGAAGTAAAAGAAGAAGAAGTAAAAGAAGAAGAAGTAAAAGAAGAAGTAAAAGAAGAAGAAGTAATAAAAGAAGAAGTAATAAAAGAAGAAGAAGTAAAAGAAGAAGAAGTTAAAGAAGAAGAGGAAATTATTGAAAATTTGGATAATATTATAAAAGAAAATGTAATAAAAAATGAGCGTAAAAATGAACTTTTAAAAAAAATAGATTTTGAAAATGAGGAGTTTATGATATTATTTATAAAAAAATATTATAATAATGTTAAAAATAATGATATAAAAAATGATGAATTAATAAATGAATTAAATGAATTAATTCAAATTATTTAGCATTTTTCGTTTAGCTTCTGATTTAGTAATCATAAAGTAGTCAAAGAATGTTTTATGTGTAAAATCATTGATATTTATATTATTTTTAATAATTTCATCATTACAAATGTTTGGATATTCAATATCAATATTAGTAGATTGAGTACCTCTTTTAATAATATTTTCTTTAATATTATCAACAAATTGTAATACTTGTTTATCTTCAGGTTTAAGTCTATTATTAATAGAATTTGAAATATGATTTAATTCTTTTTCAAAAAGTTCATTATATTCAGATTCATAATAATAAGGTGTTTTAATTCCATTTTTAAGAATATTTTCAATAAAATTATTAAAATTATCTAAATCAACATTTTCATCATTATTTTTAATAAATTTAAAAATATTATTCATAAATAACGTTTCATTTTTATTTTTAATACAATTTTCAAAAATAGAAATAACATCATTTTTAGTAATTAGATTATTTCTATAAACGGTTAATATAGATGAAAATTCATCCATATAGTCACTAATAATTGAAAATGTAATATATTTTTCAGCATTTATATTTTTATATGATTTCTTAAAATGATTTTTATAGATAGAATCTGAAATATATAAATATTCATCTCTATGACTCATATATTTATTTTTTACATAAACAGTAATCATTTTTAATATTGATATATATGAAATATTATCATCATAAATCAATGATTGTTGATGAATATGATTTTTAATCTCATCAATATTAATATTTAATTTAGTAATATTTATTTTTTTTCTATATATATTACTTTTCATTAACTTATTTTTCATAATTTGTATATTTTTATAGTGTAAAGAATTTGAATAATATTCAATTGTTTTATTGATATATTTTTCAAAAATATGTTTAATCAATTGATTTTTACTTTTATCTATATATTTACCACCATAAAAAGCAATACTAATTAATTCAAGAATATTTTTTTCTTGAAAATTAATACTATTAAAATGTGTTGTAAATACATTTAATGAAGATAAAATTTCGGTTTCAAAAGAAGTATTCATTTTGAACAAAATATAATAATTTAAATAAGAGTAGTGATTATATTAAACTTCTTTATTTTTATAATATTAATAAAAAAAAAATCATTTTTTTTATTATTTTTTTAAAAAATATATTTATTTACGATATTTTTGTTATCATATAACGTAAATGATTTATATATTATTTAATGTATTCGCACATTTATCTAATATAATACATAATTTAGCTTCGCTGATAGATGTCATAAAGTACTCAAAAAATAATTTTGTGGTAAATTCATTTATATTTAATTTATGTAAAATAATTTCATTCATACAAATTTCTGGGTATTTAATTTCAATTAAATCAGCTGTTTCAATACCTTTTTTAATAATATTTTCTTTAATATTTTCAATTAAATCAAATGTTTTAATATCATTTTCATTTGTAATATAAGATTCAAATGTATTTGACATAATATTATCTAAATCAGAAAATACTTCTTTATATATAGATTGATAATAATAAGGTGTTTTAATAACATTATTTAAAATATTTTCAATATATTTATTAAAGTCATTAAAATCAATATTATTTTTTTCATGACAATAATTATATAATTTTTGTATAAATAATGTTTCACATTTATTTTGAATACATTCATAATAAGTATTATATACTTTATCTTTTGTAATAACATTATTATTACGATAATACGACAAAAATGTACTAAAATCATCAATATATTGACTAATAATTAGAAATTGAATATATTTATTGGAATCAATTGAAATATAATGATTAACAAAAGAATTTCTATAAGTAATATCAGAATTATATAATTCTTGATTTTTACATAACATAAAGTTACTTTTAGTTAACATTGTAATAGTATGTAAAATTGATTTATAGTCAATATTTTCATCATTATTCTTTTCATTTTCAATATTTAAAGTAATTTGATGAAACAAATCACTTTTAATGTTATTTTTGTGAAAATGTATATTCATATAATCAGTATATTCAGAATAATATTGAATTATTATATCAATATATGATGAAAATAAGTAATTATATATTTTTTTTTTTGAATTATGTATAAATTTTCCACCATAAAAAGCAAGAGCAATAATTTCTAAAATATCTTTTTCTTGTAAATGTACATTATTAAAATGTTTTGAAAAATCAATTAAAGAATTACAAATACTTTGTTCAAAATCACTGATTTCAGAAAAATTAAGATTATTAAAGTTCATATTTTAAATATAATATTAAATATTTAATATTATATTTCTTTTTTATACATTGTTAATATAAAAAAAAATCATTTTTTTTATTTATAAAATGTTTACGTTCATAATTAAAAATCTTTACGTTCCTAATTTATAAAGTAAAATTTTCACCTAAATAACATTTTAATTTCGTCATATCAAATAATTCTGATTTATCAAAGAATTGAGCATCATTTATATATTTGTCGTGTGTAGGTTCAATAATTTGAGCTACTTTCCAATGTGTACAAGCTTCACGACTACGTCCAGTAAAATGATAACCCCAATAAGCAATTTCGTGAGGAAGTCCTAAATAATTACAAGAAGGTTCAGCAAATGCTGAAATGCGGTTAATAGATAAAGCTGCCATGGCATAACATAAACCGCGTTGAAATTCATCAGTGCGTTGACATAAACGTGCTGCTTTTAATAATGGTTCGCGCCAACCATTAAAAGCAATAAAAGCATCATTATATGCTTTAAACGCATCTCCATAATAATCTTTACCCATATGTTCAAAACAATTTCCAATTAAACAATAAGCAGAAGAACGTTCTGGAACCCAGCAATCTTTTTGATTTACGTACTTTAATAACATTTTAATGGAAGATTTAAATAAACCAGAAAACATTAATTCACGACCTAAATAATATAATGTACGGGTATGGTTTGGTTTTTCAAGTATATCTGAAAATAATCCTGATAAATAAGTACGTTTTTTAGGTTGATAATTATGGATTACTGTTAATTTATCTTTTGGAAGAAACATTATTTCTTTTTTAGATTTATGTGTTAAAATTTCGTGTGTACGACCTTCCCATACATCAACGTTTTTATCATAAAAACGTGAAATAGTTAATTCTACTGGACCATATATTTGAGTATATTCAAAACGACGTGCTCCATTTTTAATTTGTGTATTAATATATTCAAAATTAAAAACAGGTACTGTATCTGAACCATCAATTTGAATTAAAATATCATTGGTAACATATTTATGTAATTCATTACGGGCTTTTCCAAAATTAAAATATGTATGATCATCCTTAAATAATGTATTTGCGCGTTCTTCTTCTTCATCTTCAATATGTAGTTTTTTTAACATTTTAATTGATTTTGTTGATAAAGTTTCCATAAAAGAACGTTGGGCAATATATGTTTTAAAACCATATGATTTAGCAATGTGAACAGTATTATCTGTACTACCTGTATCTAATAATACTACTTCTCCACCATTATTTACAAATTCCTTAATATGTTCATAAAGCTTAGGTAATGTGTATTCTTCATTTTTTACAATTAATCCAATTGAAAAAAGATACTTTTTATTTTCACTTATTTCACTTTTTATTTCGTTTTCCATTTTTATTATATTATATATTTATTTATAATCTTTTTATATTCAAAAATAAACTAATTAACATATTTAAAAAAAAAAATATTTTTTAAAAAATTATTATTTTATGATTTTATGATTTTATTTTTTAATTCTTTTGCTTTGAATAAAATGAAAATGTGTAATATTGCTTTCTGGTTCTTTTCTTTTATTATTTTGTAACATTGATTCAATTCCTAAAGAATAAGCATATGGCGCATTTCCATTTACACCAGTGCTATCAATATTTGCGTCCCAAGTCATTATTCCACATAAATTTTTACTTTTAGCAAAAGATGTTAAATTTAACGCATCTTGTAAGCTTAAAATCTTTCCATTATCATCTGCTCCAGGCATTAATCCTAAAACAATTTTTGATGGATTTACACTCCAATTATTTATATAATAATTTATATCCCACACGATTTGGTCATAATAGGTTGAACCACTTTCAATCCATAAATCATATTCCATTGGTTGCCAAACATTAATATTTCCAATAGTTAAATTTAATAATTGTTGTTGATAACAACCGGCACTCCAAGCTTGTGCTGGCGTTGTTAATGAAATATATAATCCGGAATTTAATGATCGTAATGTATTAAGTAGCGATGCTGCTTGATTCGCAAAGTTACTAGGTACATTTCCATAATAATCTTCAATATCAAAATCAACACCATCAAATCCGCATTTTGATAAAACAATATTAATATTATTTGCTAAATCTCCAGGTTTATCATATAAACTAGAGCCATTAAAAGGATATGTAGCACCACCAATGGATAAACTTATTTTCCCACCATGTGTATGGACTAAATTTGTTATTTCTTGAATAGTAGCCATTGTTAAACCACCTTCAATTCCAGGAATATAATCAGTAGAAATAAAATTAAAACTGGCAAAAGCTAATATAATACGAGTATTATTTTTAATAACATATTTATTAATCATATCTTGAATTTGAGTAAGTGGATTTGTACCCCAAGTTGTTACATATGTAGTATAATTCATTTTTTTTTATGAAAGTATATATACTTTAATAATATATATATATTATTAAAATAATACTTAAAAATAATAAATTTGTAAAAAAAATAACAAAATTATATTTATTTTAATGAATTAGTTATCTGAAGATTGTTTCAAAACATATATAAAATATATAATCTTTACTTCTTATAAACTGTATTTTTTGTAATTTTTATTGAAACAATCTTCGGATAACAATTTATATAATTATAATTTTATTAAAAAATAAATCTTAAAGCGGGAAGTTCATAAGAAACCGAAGAGGTTTCTTATCTTAGTAATATTTTATGAAATCAGCTTCATCACTTTTATTTGAAAAAGTAAAATATGGAATATATTCAAATAAATAATCAAATTTTTCACTATTTACTGGTTTTTCATATTTGCTTTTATATAGTCGTAGCGCAATTTCTGGAAGCGCACTTACTAAACCACGTGATTTTTCAATACGATAATGTTGTAAATGATGTATTAATTCTTCATTATATGGAATATAAACACATATAATTTGTATATTTTGATTTATTTTATTTGCTAAATCAATATATTTTTTACGATGTATTTTTGTTGAGTTTGTTGCGTCAACAATTACGTTATTTTCATTTTTTAGTTCGTTTTCAACATTTTTTTCTAATTTTGTTTTTAATACATCGCTTTCACAACATATATAATTAAAATGAGTACATATATAATTTGTAAAAGTTGATTTTCCGGAAGCTGGACTACCATTCATTATAATTAATTTTTGGCCTTCTATATTATTTATTTCATTAATTAAATTTTCAAAATTTTTTTTATTTTTATTTGAAATAGCTTCATCTAAAAATGTACGTTTTACATTCATATGATATTCAACTTTTTTAGAATCATAATCATTTTCAAAAATAGATTCAGGACTATAGGATTTTAAACCATTATTTAAAGCAAAATAATAATCGGAAGCGCTAAAATCATTTTTTCTTCCTAAAGCATCACCACAAAAAAAGGATGATTTTTTATTAATTTTTGTTTCATAAAAAGATTCATAAAAATGAAAAGCACCGCTATGAGGTTTTCTATAATAATTTTCTCCACACGCTAAAAATATACATAAAGAATCTTTATCTTTTATTTCTTTAAAAATATTTTTAACTTTATATAACATATCTTTTAATTTTTCTTTATTTTTATCTTTTAATAAACCACTTTGATTAGAAATGATAAAGATCATATATTTATCAGAAATATATTGATTTAGTATTTCAATAACATTATTAAACATATAAATATAATCATCTTTATCTTTTGGAAATTTGTTACCACTTTTGGGTTTAATTAATGTATAATCTAAGTCAAAAAATGCTATTTTTTGAATATTATATTTTTTAGGAAAATAGTAAATAAATTCATTTTCTTTATTTATTTCAAAATTCATTTTTATTTATCTATTATTTCTTTATTTATTTTTAATTATATAAATCATTTTATTTTTAATTATATAAATCATTTTTTTATTTATTTTATACTTTTTATTTTTTTAAATAAAAAGTTTATTTTTTAATAAATACAATAAATATATAATAATATATTTAATAAATATAATATTTTTAATAAATATATAATATTTTAATATTTTAATATAAAAAGATTTTTTCAATATAAAAAAGAAAAAATAAAATGAATCCAAATTTACCATTTAACAATGCTAATTTAATATGTAGCAATTTTTTATCAATAGAACATAGTATTCCTCAAATATTTAATTCACAAACAAATTTTATTAAAAATGAAATAAATAATAATTATCAAAATAATTATAATTATAATCATGAAAATGTAAATGAAAAAGAAAATGAAAAGAAAAAAGAAGATGAAAAGGAAAATGTAAATGAAAAGGAAAATGTAAATAAAAAGAAAAATGTAAATCAAAAAGAAAATGTAAATCAAGATAAAGATTTAAATGAAGAAAAAAGTTTAAATGAAGAAGAAAGTTTAAATGAAGAAGAAAGTTTAAATAAAACGAATTTAATTCGTTTAAATAATATATCAAATGATATTGATAAAATAATAAAACATACGTTATTAAATGAAAGTACTGATTATAATTTTAATATAAGTGATGATTCAGTATCAGTAAGAATTGGAAACAATAATGGAAATATAGATAATGATACAAATGTTATTAAAAATATAATTGCTTATTTATATCATAAACAAATGAGTGGTGAATTAAATAATTTTGGAAATGTAGGTGAATTTGTCGTTAGATCATATACTTCAGTACCAATTCAAACATCATATTTATTTGAAAATAATATAGAAAGTGAAGAAAAGTTTGATTATTTTGCAAATTGTAAATTAATAAATAAATTAATAGGAAAAGCGGAAAAAATAAAAAAGGATGATCCATTATTAGTGGGAGAAGAATCTTGTTTTATATGTTTTGAAAAATATAAAGAAAAAGAATTAAAACGAAAATTACCACATTGTAATCATTTTTTTCATAAAAAGTGTATTGATAAATGGCTTAAAAATAAATCAACCTGTCCTCATTGTAGATCTGATTTAATGACACATATAACTTTAAGTACTGAAGATAAAGAAGAATATTATAAAAAAATGTGTAATTGTGAAGATGAAGATGATATGGAAGAAGGAGCAGAAGTTGAATTTATTCAATTTAATTTAGGTATTATTGGTATAAGAAAAAATGAAAATGATAATAATGAAAATGAAAATGATAATGAAAATAATAATCAAAATGATGATGATAATGAAAATCATAATAAATATAATAATTAAAAAATAATGATAAAAAAATAATAATTTATAAAAAAATATAAAAAAATGATTTTATATTTTTATACGTTTACATATATAAATAATAAAGTATATAATTATTTATTAAATAGTAATCATATAAAATGAGTATTTCAATGGATATTTCCCAAAGTGATTTCATTTCACTTATTTTTAAAAAAGCAAATGCTCTTAATCTTAATGTAGAAAGTTTACATTATGAAACAAATGCTGAATATTATTATAAAAATAAAGGGCAATTTATTTCTGTACTAAATAAAGGAATTCCTGATGATAAACTTAAAATTATTTTTCAAACTCATATTCAAAAAGTTGATAAAAGTGTAAATGTTTCACAAGAAAAAGAAGATATTGTATATGAATATGTACCATTAGTAAAAATTGTAAAAACAGAAAAATATTCTGTTTTTGTAAATATTTAAATAAAAATAATAAATAAAAAATATATTAAAAATAAAAATATATTAAAATTAAAAAATATATTAAAAATAAAAATATATTAAAATTAAAAAATATATTAAAAATAAAAATATATTAAAAATAAGTTTTATTTTTTATAATAATTATAAAATATATAATAATATTATATATTTTATCTAAATAACATATTTTTAATATGGATCTTTATTTTATTCCGATTGTAGAAAAACCTTTAAAAATTTGTATTTCAACAATAAATTCAACATATGATGAAGAAGATATTTATAAAATCAATTTTTTAACAATTCCTACACCAACCCGTTTAATGGGTAAAGATAGAAACATTATTAAAAAATGGCGTTTACATATGAATTATAAACAAAAAAATAAATTGTTAAAAAATTCGGATTTGTATAAAGATATTTTAGATATAAAATTATAAAAAAATGAAACTTAAAAGAGTAAATCATATTATTTATATAAATATAAAATTATAATTATATAAAATATAAAATATAAAATATAAAATATAAAATATAAAAATGGAACAACATTATTTTAAATATAGATTTAATTCTTATTTTTTACCTTTATTATCAATGGAATCAAGTGAAAGAAATAATATATTTAAAAATATGAATATAAATGATATATATGATTTAATTTATTTATCAGCAGGAATATGTGAAAAAAATAATATATTTATTATAAATAATTCTTTAAAAATATTAAATAAGTATTTATTATTTATCAAACATTGTAATACAAAAAATCAAAACTATCAATTTATAAATTTTTTAGAACATATATATATATTTTTAACAAATTATGATTATATAAATAAAGATAATAATGAAATTTTTGAAGAAATAAATTATAAAATTGAAGTATATAAAAATATAGAAAATTTTAAAAATTATATAAATAATAGTTCTGAAATTAGTAATATTTTATATAATTTATGTCAAAATAGTAATAATACTTTACACCGTTGATGAATTAAAATGGCACAAACATAGATGATTTATCTAACCCTAAAGGGTTGATAAATCATCATTTATGCGCTAATTCTAATCATCTAACGGTTACAGTAACCCTAAGATTTAAAATGGACTTGTGCCATTTTAAATCTTCAAGGGTGTAAATTAAGACATTGTAAAATTAGTAGTATTATTAATAATGATCATTAAATCATTTCTATGTGTAATAAATAAATCATAAATAACTGATTCAATAGGAGTATATTCAGGAATTTGTTGTATTGTTGTTGATCTTGATATAAAATTATAGTTAATTGTCATATTATTAAAGCATGTGTGAATATGAAAAGCAGCATCAAAATGAATATGATAAGTAAAATTATTAAAAGCAAACACTAATCTATTTGGCATTACTGAACTACCTGTTAAACACGTTACAAATGATTTTATTTCTGCGTCATTTAATGAATCTATAAATTCTCCTATAATATTTTTAATTTTATTTGTATTTACACCTTGAGGTTCAATAAGTGAACGTATATGTATACGATCTTTAAGTATTGTTTTATTTTCAACAGTATCTGATATTTCAGCACTAATAATGTGATTTAATATAAATTTATGAATAAGACGATGATTTAAAGTTAATCTTTCTTTTGAATCCATAACTTGATTCATATTAATATTAAAATAATAATAATTTAATAAAAATGATAATTCATTTACATCTAATTTTCTATTTGTAAAATGGTTTATCATTTTTAAAACAGGTTCAATTTGTTCTTCTAATGTACCCATTTCACTTTCACTATAATTTGTATTTTCAATATTATTTATAACACAATATAATGATGTCATATTTTGTTTAAACACAACAAAATCATCTGACTTATTTCCACTTGTTAATAATGAATATAATATAAATTTATAATTTTTGATATATTTTTCAGGTAATTTTAATAAACTTATTGTAGACTCAATAAAATAACATATAAAAATTCTTGATAAATATGAATCTTTAATTGTAAATTGTGAAATGTGTACATTTTTACGTGACCCAGAAGATATTAAAATAAAAAACATTATATTTAAAATTAATTGAATATCACTACTTATTTTTAAAGGATTTTCTGCAACAGGAGTTAAATGTTTAGCATGACCTACTAAAAAATGTTTTGGTAAATAATGTTGATACGCATATGGGTTTGTAAAAACATTTTCAATATATGGTACATGAACAATATTTTTCGTAGCATCTTG
>JACCDO010842406.1_pt1 | contig 16327 bp, 14 predicted proteins | sample 7446101 | NCBI WGS metagenome assembly JACCDO01 (sample SAMN15323440, study PRJNA562643) | freshwater metagenome | isolation source: river surface water | place: USA:Blue River Watershed | collected 2017-08-16 | reverse complement strand
CTCTAATAATAAAAGTTGTTTTTACAATAACCTATTTTTACAAATTTAGATTTTTGATTATAATATTGTTATTTTTCATTATTACAAAAATTAAAAAGAATATTTTAGACCATTTTAGAATATTTTATATGATTATTATAAATGAAACATTTAATGAAAAATCATTCAAATCATTATTTTGTAATGTTTGTAATAATGATTCTTACAGGATTATTATCTACAATGAACATTTGGGTGGATAAAATGGATGATATTCGGTTTAGTATAAATGACATTTACATGATTTTATTAATGACTGGTTGGATGATTTTATTTATGAGTGTATATTATCAAGATCTATATCCATTCATTTTTGGTATTTCTTTGGTAGTTATAATTTTTTGGTGTATAAGAACTCAATTTCTAGTATCACCTAATCAATATATATCTGGAATGATTCCACATCATTCAATGGCTATTTTAACTAGTAAAAAAATAATTGAAAATCATTTCTCACAAAACGTTAACAGTAATGTTGTTAATGTTGTTAATTTTGTCAAAAACATCATAAAAACACAAGAAAAAGAAATAGAATACATGAAGAAATTATGAGTTTTCATTTTTCATTTTTCATTTTTGATTTTTTATTATCTTTATGTTCTAGATAAAAAATAATTGGAAATTTATTACTAGAAAATTTATTACTAATTTAGAATGACGAAAATAACAAAAATTGATTTATTACATTGATATATTATTTATTACTTGGCGATTCTTTCGAAATGGCTCTGTCTAAAGATGACATTCCTTTCCCCCAGAAATTCGAGGGAAAGATCCTCGAACTGCGTCCGGACGCAGTGCAGATCAAATTTGATTCGGAGGCAGATGGATACAACCGGCATGGTCCGAAGAATATGATTTACTACGCTTTTGTCGTCAGTGAAGAGCAGGAGTCGCAACTTCCGATTTGCGATGTCTACACGGCTCATCGACACTACAACAAATACGATAATGCGCATAATTTCGAGTGCGACCGTTACCAACTGACTCGCATGCCGGAAACCCCGATCCAATCGTGGGACGATCTTCGCCAATACCGTAAAAATTAAAACAGGTAATCCTACGTAATAGTGTGTTTGCTTTCTTTTCGTTTTTTAAGATTTGAAATACAAATCTTGCAGTTTTTTTTATTCTTTAATCCAATTTGGACCACCAATACAATTGTCAGATAAAGCAAATGCTGGTCTAGAGCATATTATTATTTGACTATCAAATGGCTTAGATTCATCTAGAATATGTTTACCTTCTAAGGTATAAAATATGTTACTAGATTTGCTTTTATAATTTATTATTTTTTTATCAAACTGGCCACCTAGAAAATTCTCAATCTTTGTTTTCTTAATTTTACGATCGTTTATGTTCCAACTGATTTCATTTATAACTAAATTACCATTTGGAATAAAATAATAAGTATGTGGTAAAATATATTTATCTAGATATTCTTGGGACATTATATTAGGATCACCTCCATCACCATAGTAATATTTAATTTTTTTTTCACCATTCAAATATTTTGTCCTTAACAAATCTAAAGTTAATTTAACAAATTTTGACTTGATTGGCTTTTTTTCAGATTTATTGGACCTCTTCGATGACCCCTTCAATGATTTCTTCGATTTTATCATTATTATATTTATAAAATAATATAAAGAAAAATTTTTTTTGGTATAAAACATAAAAAATATATACCTAGATATATAAATGTTATGGAGTGAAGTTTTAGATAATTGGGAAAATGGTGTTGTACTGAAATATCCTAAACAATTGAAAGGACCATTTATGTGGAATACAAGTGTCTTACAAAATAATGGTAATGTTGAATATAAACAAAGTTTCAGAACAAATAACGATTTACCTAGAATACAAAATAAAAAGGCTTTTCTAGAATATATTAAGAATTCTAAAAATGAACATGTTGTTGCTTTTCCAAATCTAAATAAAGATACTATGTTAGTTATTCCAATGCCAGTTCATGGGAAAAATTATGCAACCTTGCGAGATTTTATTGACAATGCACCTGAAAATCAACAAATTGAATTTTGGAAAAAAGTTGCAGAAGTGGCAAAAGAATTTATGAATAAAAAAGGTAAAGTATGGATTAGTGTTCATGGATTAGGAGTTCATTATACACATGTAAGAATATCTTCATTACCTAAATATTATTTTGATAATGAATTATCTAAAACTTAATACCAAAAATATCCAATTCTAGATACATTAGAGTCCTCTTTTATTTTTATAGTTATTTTTCTCAGTTGAATGGTTATAACTCTCGGTTGTCGATATTTTTTAATAAAAAAAAACAAAAAAAAGTGTCATGCCCTAAAATTCATTTTTGGAAAAACAAACTTTTCACACAAACTTTTCAAGAAAAAAACAAGATTGAAACGCCGTGTTTTTTTAGAGACAATTTCTCGATACCATCGCAAATGAAACTCTGGTCAGTTTCTATCCGGGTTTTTCTGTTTGATGATTATATTTTTTTATAATTAAGCATACACATTTTTATGGGGTATGTAAAATGCTATTTCGTTATCTCTAAAAAAACACGGCGAAAAAGCGCGTTAAATCGCCGTGTTTTTTTAGGGACAATTTGATAATTATTTTGGTATCAATAAAAACCCTGCATTTTGCAAGTTGATTTATGGATTTTATTAGATAAAAATCAATTTTTTTCAGTCATGAAACTCATATGAAACTCAATTTAATCCAAAATAAAAAAACTTATATAAATACTTTTTCCAAAAAGTAATATCAAAAAGGAAATTATAAAACTATAAACTCTATTTATAACTTTTTAATTTGAAAATATAAATAAAAAACTAAAAGAAGAACTAAATGTTAAATAAAAAATAAAGACTAACTTTGTAACTAGAATATACGTTTTATAAAATATTGATTTTATAAATTATAAAATACCAATTCTAGATACATTAGAGTCCTCTTTTATTTTTTATAATTAGTTTTGATATTACTGATAAATATAATCCAAAAAGAGAAATTTAATGAAAATGAAAAACATCAATACAAATATAGTAACATGTTGTGTATAAAAAATTGTTTCTAACATTTTATTAACAAATTTCGTTTATAAAGGAAAAAATAATAAAACAAAGTTAGATATTATATGTATTTATTCGAAATTAGATTTCGAAAGCATTACATTGGATTATCTAAGATTTGTTAAATTATTTATATACTAGATACATAACTAGATTTAACAAAACAGGCTTCGCAAAACCTTGTTAGATTTTAGTTATATACCTAGAATTATAAATACATTAGAGTCCTATTTTATTTTTTATAATTAGTTTTGATAACACTTTTGTTAAAAGTGTGTTAAAAGTGTGTTAAAAGTGTGTTAAAAGTGTGTGTGTGTTTTGCATTTTATCATATTTTTTCTTAAATATGAAACAATTGATAATCTAGCATGTTCTAGTTGTATTTTAGTTTTTAAATTATTATCTGAATCATTAAATGGTATAATTTCTGTATTAGCATGCCATTGATGAACATCCATAGCTAAATAATCACCATTACGAACATCAACTGCAATTTTATATTGAGGAAACCCTAGAAACCCACCTTTCCATTTCATTCTAGTTGTTCTAGGGTCTTCTAGGATCACTAAATTACCAAAACCATCTTCAAAATCACCAGCATCTCTATGTAAAGCCGTTTGCCAATTATAATTTATTGTAGCAGTAGAAAAAGCAGTATCTAGAATTTGATAATCTGGAGTCATTGAAGCTCTTTCTTTTTGTTTTTTATGAGCTTCCGGAGTTAATTTTTCAAATATTTTATCAATTGTTTTAAAAAAAGCAAAAGTTGATTCCCATTTATCAGTTTGTTCTTTTGTAAATTTTGTCATTCTACATGGAAGAATCTGTTTACTATTTTTTAAAGTTTTCAAATTATCAATTCTAGATATAGACCTGTTCTTCAAACTTTTTTTTCTAAAATAATTTCTATCAATTTGATCATAATATCCAATAATACTACTTCTTGATAGATTACTAATATCATCTTTTCTTATTCTATCATCTTTACCAATATATTTACCGCGAAATCTACCCTTTTGAACAATTTCTTTGACATATGGAGGTAATTTTCTCATTGTTAAAAGACCTGCTGCAGCACCACGATTTGTATGTGGTTTTTTTGCTTCATCAATTAAAGCTAGAAAAGTAGTTTTACAAATGGACTTTGGTATGATATTTTTACGAATTTTTAAAAGTAAAGATTTCATACCACTTTCATCAATTCTAAAAACATCAGCATTTTCTTTTATTATTAAATCAAAATCTGATTCATTGAAATAGGTTCCCTCTAGATTTCCAATTTCTTCATTTGACATTTTAGGTTTAACATTTAAAACAAGAATACCATTGTGCTTTTTACTTTCTTCCATTTTACACTTATTTATTTTTCTAAGAAGATTTTTTCATATTTTTTCTAAAGAATAAAGTAAATATAAAGTATTTATATCAATATTTATAAATAGAAATGGATTGTTTAAATAATGTTCAAAAACCTAAAATAGACAAAGCTTTTGATAAAAAAATAATGGAACAATCAATCAATAGTCTCATGACACAAAAGCAAACTCAAGAATTTTTAATCAATAGAGGAGGTAATAAAAATTCTACACCAAAGGACTTTTGGGAAGGTTTTACTAACCCACAACCAACAACTCAACCTACTAAAGCACCAATAAATAAAACAAATGTTAAATTCTATAAAGGAGACCAAATTTTAGAAGGAGATTATTTTGACGGTTGGAATGATACTTATTTTTTTAATACTTCAACTTTTAGAAATAATTTATCATTCTGGGAAAACCCATTTAAAATGCCAGAAACTAAATAAAACACTTTTAAAAAAAGCGTTACCAAAATAAACTTTTTCCTAAAAAGTTTTAACAAAAAACCAAAAAAAAAATTAAAGAGGACTAAGTAATACCTAGAACATGATTTTTATAAAATATGGTGTTCTAGTTACATGATTTTTATAAAATATGGTGTTCTAGTTACATGATTTTTATTTTAATCTAAGTTTTAACAAAAGTGTTTAAGAATTATTTGAATTAAACTAATACAAATTAAATAACAAATCAATATGTCATCACTTTATCGACTTTTTCCAACTGCAAAAAATGGTCAAAAACTCATTGACCTTACAAAAATGGCTTCGATTACTTTAGAAGACAAGCAATTAACATTTGTTTATAATAATGTTAAAAAGCCTATAATTGGTAGTTTTATTATATTCACTGGAGGAGATAATAGAGCTGAAACTTATACTTATGGTTCAAATGAAGAAGCAAAAAAATCATTTAATGAAATAATGAGCACTTTAGAAAAAATAAATAGACAATAAATAAATACCTAGAACATGATTGCTTACAAATATTATATTTATGTTTTTAACATCTTTTTTTTGAAATAATTTAAGTTTTGAAAACTTTTGTTAAAAGTTGTAAAAGAATAAAAAAGTATAAAATCGAATCGATTAAATTAAAATAAAAACTAAACCAATTTAGTATGTATTTTAATTTGATTGTTGCTTGTGACTCTAAAAGAGGTATTGCCTTAAATGGAACTATTCCATGGCATATACCAGAAGATATGAGACATTTTAAAGAAATTACAAGTTATGTTCCTACAGATACTTATTTTGATTACATTAATATGGTTGTAATGGGACGTAAAACTTGGGATTCATTACCAGATAAATTTAAACCATTACCAAATAGATTAAATGTTATTTTAACAACTCAACCAAAAGAAACAATCAATAATTCAGACCACGAATTAGTTCGTGTTATTTCCGATTTTGAACAAATTTATGAAACATTTAATTTGAATAATAATATATCATCAACATTATTAGGCAATCAAATTTCATCGTCTTTTGTTAAACATCGGAAAATTTACGAAATCTTCGTAATCGGTGGAGGTTCATTATATCAATTAGCTTTAGCTTCACCTTATTGTAGAACAATTTATTTAACCGAGATTTATAATGATTTTAAATGCGATATTCATTTTCCAAATATTCCAATTATAAATTACAAATCTAATTTAGATATTCCAGAATTTACAAATAACCAAAGACTAAAAGATAATAATATTAATTTAGAATCAGATGAAATACCAGTATCTTTAATTAATTCACAAGATGGATACAAATTAGTTGAAGTTTCAGATATTAAAGAAGTTAAAGAAGTTAAAGAAGTTAAAGAAGTTAAAGAAGTTAAAGAAGTTAAAGAAGTTAAAGAATCTCAAAACATTTATTATCGATTTTTTAAATATCAACATGCTAAAAGAACAATGAATTTAATTGAATGGAAAAACCTAGAAGAAGAAAAATATCTTGAAACTATGAAAGATATTTTATTAAATGGTATTGAAAGAATTGACAGAACATTGGTTGGGACATACTTTTTACCAGGTATTTGTTTAAAATTTGATATATCAAAGAATTTTCCTATTTCAACAACAAAAAAAATAGTTTTAAGATGGGTTTTTGAAGAATTGAAATTATATTTAAGTGGTAAAACAGATTCAAAAATATTAAGCGAAAAAGGTATTACTATTTGGGACGGTAATACAAGTCGTGAATTTTTAGATAAAAGAGGCTTAATGAATTATCCTGAAGGGGATATGGGTGAAACATATGGATTTAATTTTAGACATTTCGGTGGAGAATATAAAGATTGTAAAACAGAATATGATTCATCAATTGGATACGACCAAATTGCAAATGTTATTTATTTACTTAAAAATGACCCAACATCAAGAAGAATTATTATTAATCTTTGGAATCCTGCTACACAACATAAAGCAGCCTTACCTAGTTGTTTATTTTATTACCAATTTTGTGTTGACCCAGTAAAAAAAGAATTACATTGTATCATCCATTTAAGAAGTTCAGATTACTTTTTAGCGAATAATTGGAATACATGCACCGGAACTCTTTTAACACATATGTTATGTAATCTAGAAGGTATTGATTTAACACCTGGAACATTAACTGTTGTAGTTAGTGATGCTCATATATATAAAACACACATTCAACAGGTTTGTCATAATTTAATTCGTCAACCTTATCCTTATCCAATTCTTAAAGTTAAAGGAAAAAAACAAGATATATCAGATTTTACATTTAAAGATTTTGAATTAATTGGATATAAATCACATGGTTCATTAAAAGCTGAGATGGCAATCTAACACTTCAAGAAAAAATGTTATCAAAAAATATGGATTTATGAAAAAAAGTATTTTTTTGAAGAAGGTTCAATATTTATCTTTATGTAAAATAAAAGTAAAATAAAGGTAATTATGACAGAAATTAGAGAAAAAGATATTAAACAGTTTCATAATGGTCAATGTATTTTTGATGACATAAATTTATGTCAAAAACCAGGTAGTGGTGGTCATCCTGGAACAATTATGAGTGTTGATAAATTTTTTTGTGCTAAAAAGGTTGAAATGTCCGATGAAAATCTTGAACTTCGTTTTATAAATAACGATTTTAATCAAGAATTCTTCAAAGGATTTATTCCTAAATTTAGAGGTATGTGTGATTTAAATGATAAAAAATATATTATGATTGAAAATTTAAAATATGATTTTGAAGAACCAATTGTTTTAGACATTAAAATCGGTTTTAAAACAGCTAATAAGGAACTTTTAGATTTAATTAATTATAAAAAAAATAAAAAATATAAATTATTTAAACAAGATTTTATTGACAATCATAGCACAACATCTAAATATGGTTATAGAGCAGAAGGTTTTGAAGGTGACAATAAAGTTTCGAAAGGAAAATTAAAATCCATGAAACCAGAAAATACATTTGATATGTATTTTAAAAAAGACCATAATAATTTAGCTCTTAAAGATATTCTTCAAAAATTAAGAAATTTATATGATTTAATTATGAAACCAGAATTTGATACATTTGTTTTAACCGGTTCTAGTTTATTATTTATTTATGATGCTAAAGACCAATCAAAAAATTCAGTTAAAATGATTGACTTTTCCAATTCTTATGTTTATACACCTCAAACACTCAGTCAATATAATGCTGGTTTTGTTGAATCATACCGTAAAGGAATTAGAAGTTTAATTGGTGATTTAATTATTTTCTTAGGTAATAAAGAATTTAAAAAAGATAAGGGGGTTCCAGTAATGAGACAATTAGTTCGTTCAGTTAAAATAGCTAAAGATTTATCTAGAAAATCTATAAATAATAAATCTAGAATGTCACAAAAAGTTAAAAGTCAAGCTCTAAGTAAAAATTTAAAAAGTATGAAAAGAGGCTCTTCCCATAAAAATGTAAAAGAAATGATACCATTATCATCTAAAAAAATATCAAAAAAACTATAATATTATAAACCTAGCAATACATTTTGAGTTTATTTTTTATTTTATATGTTTTAAATAATAATACATGTTTAATATTTTTCATGTTTTTTTAATATTATATTATTGTAAAGGAAACCAATAATTATATTAAATCATAATTATTTTATTCAAATGGAAAATATACAAAATAAAATGACAGATGATGGGTCAAAAGGAGACCCCATTTGGATTGATGATTACACTCAATTATTCAGAGTTGATAGATTAGTAGATTTTATTCCTAAAGTTGATATGCCATATAGTGAAAGAATAAATGCCATTGTGCGACTTTCTTTTTATATTGGTATTATTCTAACTCTTTTACATAATAATTATTTATATCTTTATGTCCCAATTGTTGTTCTAGTTGCAACTTATGGGATTTATAATTTTCAAAGTAATGATATTAAAGAAAATTATCAATCAGTTCCAACTTCATTAGAAAAAACAAATGAATACCAATTATTTAATCGTTATGGTAATTCAACTAACCAAAAAGTTCAATGTGTCCCTAGCACTGTAGATAACCCTTTTATGAATCCATTACCAGCTGATGACCGCACTCGCGGACCAGCTTGTAAAATGGTTAATAATCAAGATGTTGCAAATGTTGTAGAAGCAAATTTTAATAATAATTTATACAAAGACGTAAATGATGTATATAGCAGACGTCATTCTGAAAGACAATATTATACTGTTCCAAGTTCAACTTTTGCAAACGAGCAGGGGCGGTTTGCACAATGGTTGTATGGCGGTCCACCGACATGCAAGGAAGGCAATGGAGACCAATGCGTTGCCAATAACGAATACCGTTTAAACCAAGCAAGTAGAAGAATATATTAACGCTTTTTTATAAAAAGCGTTACCAAAAAATACACTTTTTATAAAAAAACGTTACCAAAAATTATATAAATAGTAATTTTATCTTTTTATCTTTTTATTTTTTTTGATAAAATTATAGCATTATAATGTAAAAAATAATATTATAAAATGAAAACAAAACTTAGTAAAAAAAATAGAAAATTAATAAATAATAATACAAAAATAAAAACACAAAAGAAATTTATTAAAAATTGTAATAAATACACTAAGAGAAATAATAATCAATTGAAAGTATTAAAAGGAGGTACAAATAAACTAATCGATAATTATAGTTATGATGAGAATAACCCATTTGAAACACTTATTAATAGTTTTAATAATATATATTCACAAAATCGCTATGCAAAGTATGTGAGGATTCACAAATTCAGTGAATTATTAATGCTTATTAGTAATTCTGAACCAGAAATTAAAAATTTTTTACCTAATTTTCAAAAATATTTGGTAGAAATGATAAATACACCAGAATTACTACCAAGAAAAAGAATAGATTTTCCACCATTACCGTCACCAAGATTAAGATTAGTTTGTCCAAAAAATTCTACTAATGATAATAATGATAATTTACCTTTACAAGAAATACCATTATATGCCCCCTTATCACAATATTTTGATATATTTTTGTTTGATTTTGATAATACAGTAACTAAAGGTTGTGTTAGCACACAAAATTATCATCCAGAATGTCAATCACCACAGGAGTTAACTATGGATTTTTTAAATACACTTAATACACATGATAATATTGAAACATTTGTAAGTAAATTATTTGGATTAGAAAGAGGTAGATTATTTGCACAATTTGTAACAAAATTAATAAAAGATAATAAAAAAGTAGCACTAGTTATTTCAAATGATTCATCAATTGTTGATAAATGTTTAAAATTATTATTCGCATATTTAAATGATGAATTTGATAAAGACGGAAATCTTAAAGAATTAAAAGAAGAATTAAAAGAAGAATTAAAAGAAGATTTAAGTAAAAAAAAATACACTAATCCATTTTTTGACCCTTATAAAAGATATAATAAAGAAATTTATAAAAATATTGATTATGAAAAAATAATGACCCCAAAGTATTCTACAACTCAATCAACTGAAAAAAAAATTTTCAGACAAACCAAAATGGAAATGACCGTTGTGAATAACACTTTTGCCAATATATCAGATGGTTCAGAAGAACAAAACGGTAATGGAATAATATATGATAATGGTGTCATTTTATCAACAATGCCAACCGAAAACATGGAAAAAGATTTTTTGAAACTAATTAAAGACAGAAAAATACAAAAACAAAATGAACCACTATCTCCTTTACAACTTAGTAATCATGAACGGGATAACTATCGTAAAAATAAATTAATTAGGCGGTTAGTTTTTGATTTATCTGGTTTAAGTAAATTATTTGGTTCCTCTGGTTCGATTAAATATGATGTAGAATTATTAAAAAAAGCTTTCATGTTTAGAACTATTTTTTTTGATGATTCATCAACAAATATTGAATTATTGAGCAGTTTAGAAAGAGAAAAAAATGAAATACCAGATGGTGAATTTTTACAATTTGTATCTGGAATTAAATTATTAAGTCAACCAAAAAGTAAAATGGAAGCTTTGTCATCATGTGAAGATTCCAAATTAGGTTTTAGTAAATTCGCAATTGATAAAGTTTTAGCAGGTGTTCAAAGCTTAAGCTTAAATGGAAATATTCCAAATATTCCAAATGTTCCAAATATGTTAACACTATTATTACCTTCATTAGAAATGAATAATAATTCAACTGAAGTATTGCAACAATACACTACTTTTTTTAAAACATATGAACAAAAATCTTTATTAGATTCTAGATTAGTTATAGGAGATTCATCTGAAATTTAAAACTGTAATATTCTTCAATATCTTCTAGGTTAAGAAGATTGACATCAAAAGCTCCATTTTCATTAAATCCCTTTTTAATAACCCTCATTTGACCAATTAATTCTTTTCCATTTTCTTTGTAGACTTGAATCATTTTGCAAATTGTTTCAATCCTTTCTTTTTCTTGCTTACCAAAAATAAAACGTTTCAGATTAACATTTGGTTTCAATGTATTTCTAGCAAAATTAATCGTCGTCATCGGTAAAAGTTCAGTTGCATCTGGATTTATGACCAAAGTTAATTTGCGAATTAATTTAAACAGACATTCATCATGTTGAGTGTAACCTAAGTTCATTAAGCGGTCAATTTCTTCAATATATGGTTTGGTAAGGATTTTACCATTGTAAGTATATTCAAAAGGGTCTGATTCAGAAGACGCATAAGCTTTAGCTGATGACATTATTGATTTTTTATTATAAGTTTAAAAATACCGGGAAATTCAATTTTTCATTTGATTAAATAATTGAAAAAATCTAAAAATCTAAAATCAAAATATATAAAATAAGTTAAAACAATAATTTTTTTATAGTATAGTAATAATAAAAGTATAACAAACTATATAAGATGGGTAAAAATCTTCAAATTAAAAAGTTTGACATGACTAAAGTCGCCGATAAATCAGTTATTGCATTTATTGGTAAACGTAAATCTGGAAAAAGTACCTGTTTAAAAGAACTATTATATTATCGTCGTCACATTCCTGTTTGCACTGTTATTAGTCCCACCGAAGAATTTAACAGATTTTTTGGTGATATTATACCTCCAATCTTCATTTACAATGATTTAAAATTAGAAATCATTGACAATGCTATTAAAAGGCAAAAGAAAGTCAAAGCACGTAAGTTAATGGAAGAAAAGCAATATGGACATTCTAATATTGATTCACAAGCTATGATTATCCTAGACGATTGTTTATATGACAATTCATGGAGTTATTGGAAACAAATTCGCGAAATTTTCATGAACGGGCGTCATATTGATGTAACTTTTATTTATACTGCTCAAACTGCAACTAACTTATTACCAGCTCTTCGTCAACAATTAGATTACGTTTTCATGTTTTATCTCCCAGGTATTGATAACAGAAAGAAATTATACGCAAATTATGGTAATGTGTTTCCAACCTTTGAATCCTTTAATCAAGTTTATGATTCATGCACTCAAAATTTCGAATGTTTAGTGATTGACAACACAGTTAGAAGTAACAGATTAGAAGACCAAATTGCGTGGTATAAAGCAGACCCTGCAATTTACGAATCTGATTTTAGAATTTGTCCAAATGAATATTGGGAATTGAGTCAAGAAATTAATGACCCAGGAGAAGATGAAGAAAATGATGAATTTGATGCTACATTATTCCAAAAATCAAAGAATGTCCCTCAAATTAATATTCAAAAACGACATTAAAATACTTTTTTTAAGATATAGTAAAAAAGGTTAATTTTTGTTTTTCTGTATTTTTCTTTTTGTTTTTTCTTGTATAATTATAAAATTAATTTTATAATTAATTAAAAAATATCATGAAAATTTCGAGAAAAAATTTCAAAAGGCCAATTGTAAGTAATTTAGAAAAATTAGAAAAAATTAAAGGTAAGTATAAAAATACAATTACAAGAAAAAAAAAAATACAACCATCAATACAAATGGGGGGAGGTACCAATAGCTTTGATAGTGTCAAAAAAAAAATAGATGCTAAATTAAAAAAAAAATATGAAATAATATATAACGGAGAAAAAGATATAAATGATATAATATCTTTTATAGAATTGCCTTCAAACCCAACAAACCCTTTAATTTTAAAAGTAAGAACCCAAATTATTAGTGCTAGGGGTAATACAGATAACACGAAGATTAAACAAATGATTAATGATATAGTTTATTCGATAAGAATGCTATTTTATAAATTAAAAAATTTATTAGAATATTTAAAAGGTTTATATAATGACGAAAAAAATCAACTATTAAAAAAAGTATTCAGTTCATTTTATCAAAAAACATCTAATACGTATTATAAAGATTATGAAGAATTAATTAATAAAATTACAGAAATTTTAGATATTATTTCTGAAAATGATAAAAAATATAATGCAGGAAAAATTACAAAATTAACAGATTTTACATTTTTGAGCAATCCTGTTTCTGATCATTATCAAAGTTTTAACAGTTTCTTAGATATAAATCCAATAAATCCAATAAAATCAGTTACACCAAACCATGATGGTAAAACACTTTTTTATAACCAATTAATGTTGTTTCTTAATAATTTAAAAAAATTATATAAACTTTTTCTTTTACATAATCAAATAGAACTTTATGGTAAATGTGATAATTTAGATGATTCTGAAAAAAATAAAGATATTCGTAAATTGTGTTTTGAAGAAGTAAAAAAACTTAAAATAGAGATTGATGAATTGCGAAGAAATAATGATGAATTACTGAAGCAACTTAATCAAATTAAAATAAAATTGCGGGAAAAAATTTCAGAAAATGAAACAAAATTGAAGACAGAAACGAATGATACTTTGCTGAAAGGAATAATAAATGAAAATACTGAATTGAATAGACAATTAGATAATAATTATGCTCAAATTCGTCAATTATTATCAAAACAATCTCAAGGAGCTAGTGTTCAAACCCAAAATGAGCAAAGTAAATATCCACCAGACTTTGAATATGTTGATAAAAGAAAAAAAGAGGTTGAATTATTCTTCATTTCATCCACAAATAATGGTAATAAAAAAAGTAGTGTTAGCCCTGATGATTTTGTTGCTTTACTAATGAGAGATTATAAGCCATTTAATAATAGAGAATCAATTAAAAAACAATTACAAGATACTAGTATAATATCCTCTGACAAGATTGATACATTTGCAAAACTTCTATTAGAATTAGGAAAAGATGCTTTATCTTTATTACAATTATATAAATTTTGCGAAGTAACTAGCAAATTGGTTCCTGATATGCATAAATATCCATCAATTTACAAAAGAATTCCAAAAATTGTAAATAGTGGTGATAAACAATTTATACCACCACAAGTAAAGATGTTACATGGTCCATTTATAGAATTACAAGACTTATATTCTGATATGATAAAAGAAAAAAATAAGCAACAATTTGGATTTGCAACTCAATTTGGTAGAATGCAATTCTTATTGAATTTAATTTTGACAGACATTGAATGGAATTATAGAAGATTATATGATACTGTTATGACTGCAGCGTTAAGTATTTTAGATAATGGACAGGTTGAAGCTATAAAAAATAGGACAGATTTTAAAGAATTATTAGGAAAGTTAAATTTAGAAAAAGGCTTTACTAATAATAACAATCGAAGACGTAGAGACATCAGAAAATCAACTGGTTCTATAGCATTAAATGCCAAGACCTCAAATGTTCTATACAAAGGTGTAAATAATAGAAGAAATGAACCAGTAGTTCAGTTGTAGGCAAATAGGTAAGTTCTAATCAATCTATCTTTACTTCATGAAAAATAAAGATCAAAACAACAACATCCCAGTAATTTCAATACAATAATAGTTTACTATTTTTAATTTTTTGATTGTGCTAACTTTGGATTTAAATCTGACTTTACTTACTGATTTTTTTTATTTTCTCTTAATAATTTAAAAATTATAATATGATAAGAAATATTAAACAAAATATAAAAGTTACAAAAAAAAATAGTAAAAAACAAAATAAATATAGTAAAAAAATAAGTAAAAGAAAAAGTATTAGAAATGTTAAAAAATTCAGAAATATAAAATATGGTGGAGGTCTTTTTGATGCTATTACTGAGAAAATACAAGCTATATTACAAAAATTTTTTAGCAATCCTAAAAGAAATAAAAAAGCTTCTACTTTACAAACAATGTTTGTTAGATATGAATACGAAAATTTAAATAGAGTTATAAATATTACCCGACGTTATAGGTTATTATGTATGTTTTTAGAACAATTATCACTTTCTACTGCGGATAATACTAGTAGTATTAGATTTCAAGGACAAGATGATATACCCTATAGAAAACATTTATTTTGTGCAATGAATGAAAATAAATTACTCTTAGATTTTGCGAAATTATATTACAAATTATTATGTGGAGACATTATCAGTGAAGGTAATAAAGTTGATTCAAATGAACAAGAAAATAGTAACACTAATAATGAAGATAATAATATTAGGGATTATGTTATTCAAAGATTACAAATAATATTGGAAAAAATAAAACCATCTAGTACATATGTTAATCCTATGGGAGAAAATGTTAAAATTAATGGTAATTGCGATGTAGTTTGGGATGAAACTTATCAAAAGATAGATAATATTGAGGATATTAAAGATAGAGCAATTGCAATAAATAATTTAATTGAAAATGTCAAAGTTGAGAGATTACATGATAGTATAGAATTGAAAGTAGAAACACAAGCTAAACCACAAGATAATTTACTTAATCGACAAACTACAGAAATGACACCAAATCCGATTTATGAACAGTCTATAGAGTCACATAAAGATACAATAAATAATCAATATTCTTTTTTATCTTCAAATAATAGTCTATTAAACATTAGTGTTAATCCAGTATATAATGGTGAATTAGATAGAGAAAACATCTATTTAGATGTTAGCAAGGACACTAACATTTTTTATAAAGGTGTAACACCTGGAAGTTATTTTGATACTGCACCAAAACCAAATAATAGACCTAGTTTATATGGTTTACATCCAAGCAATATTTATAATGGAAATAACCCATCATCTGTTCAATATTCTAATCCTTATTCAGTAAATTATTATTCTGTGCCTTCTAATTATTCTTGGTCTAATTCAGGAGAATATTATTATATACCAGGCTCTAATGAAGAAAGAGAATATGCTGTGCCTTTTGCGTAAACTGGTGCGAATCCTTAAATTTATAGTGGTTTTTATGATGTTCCTGTCATTGTTTCAGATCAATCCGGTAATAGACCTAGAGGTAAATGAATTTACTTTATTTCCTTGCTCTAACTAATAGTTAATTGTTAACATAGTAATTTTTTTTATTCTATTAATTTTTTTTTCTTTATTCTATTAATTT